>Ga0209780_1003345_pt1 | contig 11911 bp, 10 predicted proteins | sample WorMetexBAHAMAS2_FD_187384 | JGI IMG/M metagenome (GOLD analysis project Ga0209780, IMG submission 187384) | Marine gutless worms symbiont microbial communities from Max Planck institute for Marine Microbiology, Germany - Inanidrilus exumae... | ecosystem: Host-associated > Annelida > Digestive... | reverse complement strand
CTTAAGGGGCTCATCAGTAATGATTACTGATGAGCCCCTAAAGTAGCTGAAAAGGGCCTTTTAAGCTACTAAAATGTTCAAAATTGCAATACCCTTTGCATCATCAGCTGCCAATGTTTCCAGAACACAACTAGTTTTTGTTCTGGCACAGCCATACTTAGTGGCAATAGTCGAATCTGGAAACATTTTCCGGAACAGTGGTCCTGCATGATTGGCACAGGCTAGTGGAAGATTGTGCTCCATGATGAACTCAGTAAACAAAGCCTCTGCTCGAATGACGCCTAAGTACTTGCTGTAAGTGAAGAATTGCTGAATTTTACGCATAGGACGGTCGACATTTCCAGCCTTAGTAGTGTGTTTTGTAGTGCGAATGTGTTTCTCAACGTCGCCTATCCCGCTGTGGCCAATGCTGAAATTGCAACGACATACCTTGCAGTGCGCACAAGTCTCGTCAATACTACACTTTGCAATGACGGGATACTTAATTGCGTACTCAGCACGGTACTTCTGCAGAACTTTTCTCTTTTTCGCTTTTACAGGCGGTGACTCAGACTCTGAATTGTCTACGTTCGAATCCGACATTTTTCGTTAATCAAATCAAAAACATAAACACCATGGCAAACCTTGGTCACAACTAGGCTGCGACCCATATTGCGTACACGCTATTGGCTGAGAACAATAGCATGCATGCAACATAGGTCGCAGCCTCGTTCTGACCGAGGGTTGCTATGGTGCCTATTCAAATATAGGCCACTTGTTTACATTCATTAAAATTCTCAGACGTCGTCGTTTATATGCATTAATGCAAAACTTGGGCAAGAAAGTCTGCAAAAGCGGAATTTCATCATTTCCGCTCGGGATGGCGGAAAACTGGTTATAAAGCGGGAAAATTCCGTCAAAAGCGGGAACGTTGGCATCTCTGCCGACGTCATCAGGCCACGCTCATTTAAACCATCAACGTTATGACATGGCTTGTCATGTCACTAGTACATGGGCGTCGGACATCGCAGATAATTTGGGGAGGTTTCTTGTACAGAGCATACAGGCCAGTGGAATGACTTTGAATTGATTCCAACGGTAGGAATGGAAACTAGGCATCCTGTGGAAGGCTATTTTGGTAGTGAATTTCGGCGATCTGCAACCATTGTGGAGTTATGGCGGCCGGAAGTCGCAAGACGTTAAACATTTTTTAAAGAAATTTTTGCGTTTTTTAGAAAATGACCCCTTATGGTAAAATTTTCCAAATTCTGTTCCGAATTTTTGCATCACAACACCGATCAACGTGTTTTGTTCAAATTTCCTGAAATTTGGCTGATGGGAGATCGGTGAAATTGTGCGTTATTTAACTGACAAAAAACAAACAAAATTTCGCCTGGCTGTTCATCCAAATCAGTTCACTTTCGGGTGAGTTATAGCAGAATGCACGAACACCGCCAAAACGAGCCATAAAGTGAATCCAATAATCGGCTGAAGCCTACCTTTGAGCCGAATAAAGAATGAAGTAAATAAGAACATTTATAGTCAGCAGAGTAAAAGCAAATGTCAGTAGGCGCTAGAAGAAGATAGACAGGAACAGAGGTAAACACAGACAGGAACAGAGGCAGATACAGGCAGACAGACAAACAGACAGACAGCGAGCAACCTGCTGATGTGACAGCATGCCGAGGTGTCGGTAGCCTAGTGCCAGAACTCTTGCACCTTGACGAGCCATAGCCAGGTATGTCTTGTCAAAGTCAGGTGGTACAACAGCCAACTGCCATGTCAACATACACATACAGTATCTCAACCACATTCACCTTTCACGATACGACACGATGCGACAAGTCTGTGAAGACAGCCTGGCTTGCTTTCACAGTTTCAAACAGACCAGCAATAAACATCAATGAAAATTTCACAGTATACAACAGCGAGAATGTTAATTCCACACAATAACATACAATGCAAGCACACACTGTTTTTCAACACTGGTGTGGCACAAGATACAAACTTGCCACTTGAGATCTCAGCTTGCAGCCTTTTCACCAACCCTAATTTTGCATTCTTCAGCTCGAGACCGAAGCGTCATTCTTGATTTTGAGCTGAGCTGTGGACAAATGGAATGAGAGGAACAGATAAAAACATAGTGCCTTCATCACCAACACTGTCATAAAAAACCAATATAGTGGAATCTTTTAGCCAACCTTATACATCTGCAGCATAGTTAAAAATAGCCGAGGCGGCTACTGTGGACTACTTTTGCCACAAACAGATGGCCTGCCTGCATAGGCTGTGTAGATGGGAAGTCCATTCATGAATATTAATGAGTCCGCATAAAATTACATGCCCCAGCTTGTAGGCCATATGCACAGCACTTGACAATACTCAGTTGACGACAAAGCATTGTATTTCTCACCAACTCACCATGTTTTTGACTGCTAAGGGTGGGTTAGGGTTAGGGTTAGTGTTGTATTTCTCTACTTACCAGCAGCACTCAATAACTCACCATGTTTTTGAGTACTTCAGGTGCTCCTTTCACTGTTACAATGTAGTCAACGTCGGTGGAACCTGGCGGAGTGTAACCAGCAATCACAGACATCCGCTTTAATGCACTCGAAAAATGAAATCGCTGGAAGATCTTTAGACCGTGACCTTTGCCCTTTCGTGGCACGACACTGTCACCTGTCAATCACACACACACACACACACACACACACACACACACATAATAGCCACGTGAACTGGGTAACTTATCACCATGGCAAACTGCGACAACATCAACAGTTGCTGAGGTACCCAGTGTTTTTTTAGTCGGCCATTTCATTTTAGTCATAGTTTTTATATAGTCGACTAATATTTGCTATCATTTTTATTTTATTTTAGTAGTTTTAGTTTTAGTCCACAAAAAATGTCGTTCATATTTTAGTCGTTGTCTTGTTTCAGACATATCACAACTATTCATAACTTCCTAATGTATTACGTCAGGTGCAAACAAGCTGCGAGTAACAACTACGATATATACGTAGTATGAAATGTCAGTTTAATCACTAATCAATAACGACAACCAAAACAGAAATAGATGCGGATTTGTGTGCATAGATGCACTCATTCTTCACCATAAGAATGCTAGCGTGAAGTGCCAAACGTTGCTTTAGATATTCTAGTCAATGTCGTCAAGACTAAAATACTGTTGATTTTTATATCGTTGTCGTCTTTTGTCTTCATTTTCGTTTTGGTTTTAGTCTCGTCGACGATAATTCCAAATGTTTTCATCATTTTCGTCATCGTTTTCGTCGTCGTAGACGAAAAAAACACTGGTGGTACCACAGATCATCTGAGCCTCTCACACACACACTTCCCTTTACTGGATATTTTGCACAAAGCTGTAAGAATGCTGCAACTAAACAGAAGTGCAGAAAAGACACCATTGAGGGTGTTTGTGACAGTTGACTGCAATGACAGGACTTGGCATGTTGATTTTATCACAAGTCATCACGTTAACTGAGGGAAACAGACCAGTACTTTTAGTACAAACGGGCGTACTACTACTGCTACCAGTGCTTCTAGTAGGTGTACACAGTGTACCTCTGGTCAGATTCCACTCGGCTGCAGTGAGCATTGCCTTCTCAAGCGGATCACCAATCAACTCATCGTCGAGCTGAGCCAGTGAGTGACATGTTACCAACACATGGACCGTTTCTGACGGTGCAGCCGTCACTGGCAGCACCTTACATGTGCCACCGCTGCACACGACAGTTTCAACACATTCACAATGGTGCCTGTCTGGAGGATAATCCTAACCCTAACCCATTCACAATGGTGCCTGTCTGGAGGATAATCATAACTGTTCTGTGCAGTGTTGTGTACGACCGCTGTGCACCGTGACCATACAGACCACATACGCACATGAGCAGTTTTACCAAAGCTGACTCTTGGTGTATGTTTTGCCAAAAGCTGTGGATAAATAGCGACAATTCACAGAGCAATGTCCACATCATCGAGGCTTGAAGCCAGTGTTAACAAATCAACATCTCACTGTCTTCAGTGCTTATACACTGTTAGTCTGTATTCAGTCTGTAAACACTGAGTGATGAGGTGCTGGCGTGGTTATCAGTCTGGAGCGAGTTGTGCTCATATGGTCCAGCTGATGCCCTGCCAACCCAGCATCTCAGTGCTTAGACCATGTTGGTTGGCGTCAGAAAGACCATTCAGCCTGTAAACACCAAGTGATGAGGTGTTGTACCGTGTTGGCATGGTTATCTGTCTGGAGCGAGGTACAAATATAGCCCAGCTGGTGCCCTGCCAACCCAGCATCTCTTGCCTTCATACAATCCAGAAAGGCTTCGTACCTTCCTGGTGCCAGCTTACCGGGGTTGCCCTGGGAAAAAAGACCACTATACAAGGGTTGTTGTTTTTGTTGTTGTCTTCACGTCACAGATCACACACAACATGCACGTTATTGTTCTTTCAAAGACTCACTTGAAATTTCGCCTCCTATTAGTAATTAACTGCAGACATCCACACAGCTTGTGAAATTTCCAAGATATTTAGCGTTAACTAATCTTCAATAATTGGCACATCCAGTCAATTTGTCATCATCAGACAAAATGCTCAATTTTTAAATATTATCTCACTTTGCTCTGCAATAATTAACAAAAGACAACTAAAAGGGTGCATTGTGTTCAATAAACACAATGCAGTATTTGCCCAAAGAGGTCCACTATATGCAACAGGTGTTTCCTTCGGCCGACCAGATAATGACCGACAATGACTTACAGTAGTCAAGGGTTAGATAATGATTGACAGTGACTTACGGCAGTCCAGTGACACCGTCGACGACCAGACTGTCGCTAGTCAATGTGCCAGTCTTGTCAAAACAGCAGACGTCCACTTTGCCGGCAAATGGAATTCTGAACGGCTCCGTACAGAACACGTCTAAACAATATCAACAAACATTATGTCAGCTCACCACAATACAACTAGCACAGTACTAGGCTGTGACACAGAGTTAACAGTGCTACTGGTGTTGGAATTCAATCTCATCTTGTTTCTGGTTCTCGCTACTTATGCTTATTAGCCGAAATACATACAGACGTTCAGTCATAATGTTCTAAAGATTCATCACGTCACTTGTAATGATTGACACTCATTTCCATCATGTGAACTCTCCCCCGACATACTCACGGACAAAACCTTCTACCAGCCTCTGCTGTTTCACACATGTTACCCACACATTAGTCCACAGAAGCAGCACCAACGGATTTAATCATTTTAAAAACTTATTCAGTGACTTCACTAGACACGGCCTATATTGACGTTCTACTTGACATTTCTTCCCAGCCAATCACTTAGTATGGTACTAAAGAAATTAAACCCATGTACACAACAAAACCAGACATGCAGTTGTAATGTGCTGAACATACTATAACACAAAGTGAACGCAGACATCAGACATCAGACAGAACAACAGACGGTGCTGACAGATCGGCTACATCAAAGTTAGATACTGACACAGCTTGATCAGAGCCAACAGCGACGTGTTGACGGCCAGTGACAGTTCAATCGGTAACTCAGGAGGCACGACGGACGTCAAAATCAGCGTACATTCCAAAAACAACTTGTACTTGTTGCGTGTTGGATTTGCACTGCCTGTCATCCACACCCTCACTACTTCACACTGACAGCAGTGATCAGTGTCTGTCTGTCTGTCTGTCTGTCTGTCACAGCAGTGATCAGGTCTGTCTGCTGACATATCTCAAAAACCACACAAGCAAACTTCATCAAGTTTTCTGTACACATTAACTGTGGCCAAGGCTCAGTTTTCCTCTGACAACAATGCAATCTGTCACACAATTTCTTCTGCGGATGACATCATGTTTCCACGTATTGGGACCAATGGAGCAGAATCAAACACGATGCTGTTTCATCGAGTTCACCAGGTGGCAGCACTAGCGGCGAACTTGATGTCAACGACTGTCTTGATTTCTCTGTGCTTTGACACTGTTAGCAATGTTATCAAAAGACTCAAGTCCATGACTTGACCTCTCAAGACAATGCATCCAGGTCTACAGGTCAAGATAAAAAGCTTACATTCAACACCTTCAGCAGGAATAATAAATGAGAAATAAAAATAAAATAATCAATAAACTGTTAAAGTCACTGAGTGAAACGGACAAAAGCCAACATTAGTGATAGTATAGATTTGTCAATCATGTGTGTTAAATCAAGCGACATTTTCATGGCCAACAAGCTTGAGAGGTTGATATATCATCATCAGCATCTCTCTCTGTTCACTATTGACTACACTCATTAAGCCCACATAGATACATATTTATCAACATCAACCACTGTCATATCAGAATTAGTAGACATCCATGCTGTAAACACAGCATGGATGTCAACCAGTGCACAGTCTGCTTTTGAATACAGCAATGTGTAAGTGTGTGTATTTTGCATACCCTAGCCATCAAATCAGGTCTTAGTCTCGAGCCAAGACCTTTGCCTCAAGACCAGCAGCATTGAAAACTGGAGTCGAGTGCTCTTGGAACACAAAATCTAGCTCTCAACATCACAACACAGCTGCCTGTCAAACGTCCTTAGGTCATCGCATGTGACTTGTGTCCTCAAGTGGCTTGGGAAAAGAAGCCAGTTAGCAGAAACTGATGTGGAACGTGTGCCGTCATAACCAACCAACCAGCCAACCAACCAACCAGCAGTTTAAAGGAAACACAGACACAACCATCACATGCACATAACTCCAGTCAACAGAGGTACTACTGAGGTGATTCTGTTTAATTTACGTCAGTTTACAGGACAGCAATGGACAGTAGTCACAGTATGGGAGGTACCTTTGATCCAGACGTAGAGTGCAGCGGAAATGGCGAAGATGAGCAGAAAGAGAATGAACATGAATGTTTCCATGTTGTTCGCTGTTACTCGCTTTACACCAAACAAAATTGTTCGGAGCAGCTTGCCTTGAGAAGTGTTAAACCCATGTCTCAGAACGTACGCAATGCAGCCGTTGTCTGTGGCTATAAATAGACACATACGAAAGCAAGCACGTATGAACCACCACCACGAGACTGAATACAGACACTGTGACAGACAGACAGACAGACAGACAGACACTGACTACACTAGTTCTAAACAGACGCCATGACTTGTATCATTTCCACTAAATGTTTGTTGTTGTTGTTCTACATTCAGTTTGTGTTTAATGGTCCAGGCTGCGCTGTATTTCAACAGCCATTAAACCAGCGTTTTGCAGTTTCCGTCAGCCATGAGCTCTGTAACAGACACTCTGTGCTTGACAGCCTTCCAACCAACACTGTGAATTGGCAATTTATAACACACAGACCACGCTACAGTCTCAACAAAGTCAGCACATAGAGGCTTTGCAATTATGCACTATATAAGTTTACTACTTTAACACTGAAATGGTAGCAATAGCAATAGCCCACGTCTCATGCATGCAAGCATGCGATTGCGATGTGACCTAATAATAATAATAAAAGTGACTTCCAACATCAATCAAGGTTAAGAATTTGCCGCGGTGAGCCGCGGAATTTGGCAAACGGCGCCGCGGAATTTGGCAAAAATTTGCCGCGGAAAACTGTAGCCCCTAATAATAACAGTTTATTTACTGAGTACACAGCAGACTAAAACTTGCCGAATATGTAATTGAGTACATTAACTAGCGCACACATCCTGCTCAGGGTTAGAAGCTGCTAAACAGTTTACAGCATACAACTACACCAGTCATGCAGATAACAGCAAAGTTAGCGAAAGTAGGTTAATGTTAAACCATTTTAACAGCATACTCGACAACTAAAATACTCGACAACTAAATGTTCTGTGTAACCTCTAACGATAACATTTACAACAGTACTATAGCTGCCGCCCGCCGTCCAGTAACACTGATAATAGCCGTCTGCTGTTTGCTGAAATGTGATGACTGGCTGCAGAGTCAGCCGGCCGTTAATTTCATAAGGACAGCGATGACAGTGAGAGATGCTGTCAGTTTCACATCAACTGCGTTATTCATTCCACTGACTGACGACTGACTCGATGAATGATCAAATGTCCACGCCGCTATGTCCACATCCGCCACGTTATAACGGTACGTGTTATAATGGACATCAGCGCCAATGTCACTTTCCTTCAGTTTCACATGCCCACTTCAGTGTCATTGTGACGAGTGTGTACCTTTGAGGCCAGGCCCAGTCTTGCTTGGTATGTGGTTTAGGGTTAGGAGAGTGTGTACCTTTGAGGCCAGGCCCAGTCTTGCCTGGTGGAGTGTGGTTTAGGGTTAGGAGAGTGTGTACCTTTGAGGCCAGGCCCAGTCTTGCTTGGTGGAGTGTGGTTTAGGGTTAGGAGAGTGTGTACCTTTGAGGCCAGGCCCAGTCTTGCTTGGTGGAGTGTGGTTTAGGGTTAGGAGAGTGTGTACCTTTGAAACCAGGACCAGTCTTGCTTGGTGGTATGTGGGTTAGGGTTAGGAGAGTGTGTACCTTTGAGGCCAGGACCAGTCTTGCTTGGTGGTGTGTGGTTTAGGGTTAGGAGAGTGTGTACCTTTGAGGCCAGGACCAGTCTTGCTTGGTGGTATGTGGGTTAGGGTTAGGAGAGTGTGTACCTTTGAGGCCAGGACCAGTCTTGCTTGGTGGAGTGTGGTTTAGGGTTAGGAGAGTGTGTACCTTTGATGCCAGGCCCAGTCTTGCTTGGTGGAGTGTGGTTTAGGGTTAGGAGAGTATGTACCTTTGAGGCCAGGTCCAGTCTTGCTTGGTGGAGTGTGGGTTAGGGTTAGGAGAGTGTGTACCTTTGAGGCCAGGCCCAGTCTTGCTTGGTGGAGTGTGGGTTAGGGTTAGGAGAGTGTGTACCTTTGAGGCCAGGCCCAGTCTTGCTTGGTGGAGTGTGGTTTAGGGTTAGGAGAGTATGTACCTTTGATGCCAGGCCCAGTCTTGCTTGGTGGAGTGTGGGTTAGGGTTAGGAGAGTGTGTACCTTTGAGGCCAGGTCCAGTCTTGCCTGGTGGAGTGTGGTTTAGGGTTAGGAGAGTATGTACCTTTGAGGCCAGGCCCAGTCTTGCTTGGTGGTGTGTGGGTTAGGGTTAGGAGAGTGTGTACCTTTGATGCCAGGTCCAGTCTTGCTTGGTGGAGAGTGGTTTAGGGTTAGGAGAGTATGTACCTTTGAGGCCAGGCCCAGTCTTGCTTGGTGGTGTGTGGTTTAGGGTTAGGAGAGTGTGTACCTTTGATGCCAGGTCCAGTCTTGCTTGGTGGAGTGTGGTTTAGGGTTAGGAGAGTATGTACCTTTAAGGCCAGGCCCAGTCTTGCTTGGTGGTGTGTGGGTTAGGGTTAGGAGAGTGTGTACCTTTGAGGCCAGGTCCAGTCTTGCTTGGTGGTATGTGGGTTAGGGTTAGGAGAGTATGTACCTTTGAGGCCAGGACCAGTCTTGCTTGGTGGTGTGTGGGTTAGGGTTAGGAGAGTGTGTACCTTTGAGGCCAGGTCCAGTCTTGCTTGGTGGTATGTGGTTTAGGGTTAGGAGAGTATGTACCTTTGAGGCCAGGTCCAGTCTTGCTTGGTGGTGTGTGGGTTAGGGTTAGGAGAGTGTGTACCTTTGAGGCCAGGACCAGTCTTGCTTGGTGGTGTGTGGGTTAGGGTTAGGAGAGTATGTACCTTTGAGGCCAGGCCCAGTCTTGCTTGGTGGTGTGTGGGTTAGGGTTAGGAGAGTGTGTACCTTTGAGGCCAGGCCCAGTCTTGCTTGGTGGTGTGTGCTGAACAACCTTTGTTCCTCCATACAACACATGCAGTTTGCTATGCATGTCAAGGTTCAACACAATGTCCAGCTCCACTGACTCCACTGCCTCCTATATCAGACACACCACATACACAGCACACATGTACAGTATACAGACCTGTTGCCGCTACAGAGCAGGCAGGTGACATGAAGATGATACTAGTCGGACATCCAACTGGTAATCAGGCAGGTGACATGAAGATGCTACAGGTGTGACAGGTGACATGAAGGTGATACAAGTCGTACATCCAACTGGTAATCAAGAGGTGATGTTAACCATTCTGGGCAAGTTATCTACACTCTTATAGCTCTGCCATTATAGCTCTGCACAATTCAGTAGTCACTTAAAAGTATGAATAGTAAAGTATATCAGTCTGTCTGTCAACATTACAACATATGAATATTTAATAACGTGGTCAAGTGAGAGATAATTGAGTGAGAGAAGCGAGCAGAGTACCTTCATAACCGGCACCGACTCGCCTGTCAACATGGACTCATCCACTATACACGGCCCACGTAACAGCAACAGGTCACAAGGCACCAACTTCTCATCCTGAGAACGACCTGATTACACCAATACAAGTGACCTAATTACATAACTATACTCACCATACAAGTGACCTAATTACATAAATACATTTGTAACAGTGCAGATCATGATGTGAATCATGACATTACACCACACAATCGAGCTTTTCATAAAATAACTTTGTAACTCATTTTGATGACAAAAATAACACTGCTAGTGCAGCATACAATACACACACTGCGTGGCATTGAATTCACTACAATGCACTTCACCATCACTGTTTCTAAAACTTGGACATTAATCAATTTTCATTTTTAGTTCAAAATCAGTCCACCAGTTAGAGAGATACAGCTTTTTAATGAAAATTCAAGATGGCTGCCACGCTCAGCCTGGCCACGCCTCCATGTTAGGGTTAGGGTGGATTGATTCTTGACACTTCTCCTTGCTTCTCTAACAAAGTAGCAGGCCTGCTATCAAGACCTTACTAAAGGACTCAAGTTCAATACCAAGGCCTTAACATTTGGTCTTCAGACCTTAACCTCTGATCTCAAGACTAAGACCAACATCTTTAGAAACTGAACTCGAGTATCGTTGAGACGTAAGACCTAGGTCTGAAGATCACAAGACTGCAATCAATGTAGTGCGTGAAGAGATGACTGCAGAGTCATCAGAGAAAACAGCAACAAACCGATGGAGACGATGTCTCCAGGAACAAGCTCATCAGACATGACTGGACGCCACTTCCTGTTACGATAAACCTACACACAACATGGATCACCAAACATCAAACAAGTACTTACTGTGACACTGTGAAAATACCACTGGAGTAGCCACAGAGACACAGCACACCAACTTATGGCCGGTTTTTCCATCGCAAATACCAATAACGTCAATGGGAACTCCCATTAATTCTTAGTGACAAGATCAGCTGTGGCTCACATAAAAATTTCCCCGATATTATATACACAACGTTGTGTAGTATGCAACAGATTTATTATATAAACAACGTTTTCCTGTTTTTTGGGCAATCATGGAGTTTAGGGGCTTAAATTACTAAACTGAGCCTAACCGTAACACTTAGCCTAGCCGACACAGTAACCGTAACACTAACCCTACCCTCCAAAGCTAATTTTTTGACGCGTGGTCACTTGCACACGTCAAATATATAATAAATCTGTTGCACAACTGCACAACGTTGTGCATATACTAATATTAATAAAAATATTTATATGTCAAACAATGTTCAGCTACAGAAGAACATCATTGCTGACAACACTAATACATCCAACGTAATGCAAGTGACAGACCAACAAACCTGAATGAGATATGGCTTATTTCCCATTCTCCGTATCTCAGCCATGTTCTTCAGCTGCTGTTGGACAAGCGTAGCTTCGAATGCAACGAGCATGACGAGTGTGAACACACTGTAGTACCAGTATTCATCCAAACACCACAGACCAACACAAAACACCTGGAACACAAAGAACGGCGCCGTCGCTCTTTCCTTAAACAGTTCCATGAACCGCGGGATGTCCATCTGCATTCTGAAAACGCACAATCACACAAACACAAACAAGATAACAACACATCAACACCGCAACCACCACCATCACCACTGC
>Ga0209780_1003344_pt1 | contig 11911 bp, 8 predicted proteins | sample WorMetexBAHAMAS2_FD_187384 | JGI IMG/M metagenome (GOLD analysis project Ga0209780, IMG submission 187384) | Marine gutless worms symbiont microbial communities from Max Planck institute for Marine Microbiology, Germany - Inanidrilus exumae... | ecosystem: Host-associated > Annelida > Digestive... | reverse complement strand
GCTATTTTTAACGTAATATGTTTTATGCACTGTTTGCATTATGTCAACTTGCATGATTTACAATTACTGTGTCCATAGGTCAACTGTCAGTGCACGTTTCTGCCTTGTTGTCCTGTTCTGTTGTCATATGTCAAATGATCATACTGATGTGTTATTTGAACAAAACTGGCCGACATGTCTCCAGGTCTGTATGGTACGCTGTTTGAGTCGAACAAGGAGAGTGCATTCGCCGCTCACAAGGCTTGTCAAGCGCTCAGCGGGTTCATGTTGTTTGTGACGGCTCCGTACCTGTGCACCGTCGTCAAGATCTTTGTGGTCGCGTCCGTTCTGGTACTCGCCTTGTCTGGATACATTGCGCTGGAAGTGATCCTGAGACTGGAGAAGGACGGTCCGGCAGCGGAACAGTTGGTCGTGTCCGCTGAGAATCCGACGGCAGACGCAAAGGATGATGGGAAAGCATAACGGACGTTTTTTGTGATTGCTGGCTTGCCATTGTTCCAATTATCACCGTAGATTCTGTTCCTGGCCTACGTCGGAGTAATTACGGAAAATCAAGCTAGTCAGATTGAAACTGAAACTATTGATGGGTATTTCCAAGGATCAAAAGTAGCAACGTTTGATCACTAACAAGTGTGGCATTGGTTGAATGTTTGTGTCATGAATATGCATAACGTTTCTTTATGCCTGTACGACATTGTTTAGTATTCCATTGTGAACCTCGGTAACTTATTGCTTGTTGTGAGGTATGATTCGTATTCTTTGTTATGTTTTGTTTGCACTGTTATGTCTGCTCATAGTAGGTCATAATTTTGTCGCTTGTTCTTCAGTGAAAGTCAATAGGGGTGTTTTCCAAGGCCTACCAGAACCTAACAGAGCGTGGCTGTTAGGCAACCGCAGTCTGACTCCGGTAGCTTCTGGTAGGCCGCTGGTATATACCAGGTCACATAAATTATTCCATATAAGGAAAGTAGGGGGCGTGGCGCGGTAGGTTCTGGTAGTCCTTGAAAAACACCGCTAATAATTGTTGGTATTGAAACCAGTCAGATTGTTGATAAGGCAGAGTGGAGTGCGTATTTTTAGCGGCTGCTGTTCAGTCTGTCTGAGACTTAACTATTCAGGTTTGGCATTTGACTATTTTGTCTCGGTGACATAAATACTCTTCTCACACTAACGCCACTGGGGTATATAATAAACATTTGCAGAACCTTCTAACACGTATTTGTATGAAACTGCAGGTAAACTGTAACCAGCTAACTTTATTGCAATTTTTTTGAAGAGTTTATGACGTTCAGAATTGGCACTTTTGGTGAAATTGACGATCTCTGCTAATGTCAGCTGAAGGTTGTTTTAGTGTCTTAGCGCAGATTTTACACTAAAAAGCTGAACTGTCCAATGCGATTGCGTTAAAGATGATATGCAATGATTTTTTGGTTGTTAAAGTAAATTGCCCATAGTATGTCTTTAATATAAGCAAATCTATTTGAATATTAAGGAACATCAAACAATTAGGAAATTTTAGAAAAAGCGCCAGAAAGTGGTATGACGTCACACATGACGGAAACAGCCGAAGAATAACTATACCAAAAAGACCAATAAACTTGTAATTGTTAGCATTTTACTGCATAGTTTGTCATAATTTGTTACTCAGATGGGTTCATATTGCAGTAAGTAGCTAGAAACTACTTTTCATGAATTTGGTAAAAAAATTGTTGCATATCACCTTTGACAGTCTGCACTATAAACGGACCAGTTTACTTTCACAGACACAGTGCAATAAACGTATGTCAACTATTGTAGCTGTGTGTTTCTGTAAAGGTCCCTTGACATTCAAATCAAGTCAAACAGAAATTTATATATCGCTGCAAGTGAGCTGATAGTTGTCCAGTTCTGTCCTGTTGTAGCAGTGTCAGGCGGCCTCGGTGTTGGCATTGTCAACATTGATCTTTAGAGCTGGGTACAGACTTCAAATGTGTCGACACGGATTCACGCGTGGAGTATTGTCAGGGTCGCTTTTAAGGTTCTGTAGATGTCGATGCAAGAGTTTTCACAGTCGGCCCCGATTCGCTATTTTCCGTCCGCACAGACGGAAATCAAGTGTCATAATTCGCTATCCCCTTTCGGCTGCCCACCTTCCTAGAATATCTTCGTCTACGCACCCTGATTCTTCTAAAGACCTTGGCGCTATGTAAGCCATTTACTTACTTACTTACTTACTATTTTCCCAAACTGGGGCCGGTCAGTGCAGGGGGTCCACGATGCATTGCACCGATTGCACCTGTGTTAAAGGCGCCCATTACGATTGTATGGTACATACATACATAAGAGTTCTTTGTATAGCGCATAGAAATTCAATAGAGTCACTATGTGCTTGGTGTCGGTGACCGTGCCATTTCACTATTACAGTGATACGTCTCTAGTCTTCATAAGTCGATAATTGTGTGCAGTTAAGTGTGCGAGAATACTTGCTTACTTAGTCAGTGCTGATTGCATTGCTGTAAAAGCTTCTTCACTGCAGGTTGCTTCTTTTTGCAACTGAGAGTCATTTCTGTGGTGCTGAACAATTTTGAGACAGTTCGTGAAAACGTGAATATTGTTGTTATTTTGGCTGAGGCTTAGTGGTGGAGTCAGTCGAAAATCTGCTAGGGACAAAGTTAATATTTGATATTAGCGTTTACCCGGCCAAAGGCCAGCCGGGAAGTCGGAGCACTAAACTGGACTCAGGAGCCGAAAAGCGTTTGAGACGGTCCCCCATCGAAGGCTTCGGGCCACGCCCCCAGGCCAGCGCGCGATTAACTCGTGCCGCTGTCGTACCACAGGCCATTGCGCAGTCCAGCGTGCGTCGCCAGTGGGGACTTTCTCAACGTGGGCAATTTTGCACCGTTTTTCCGAAATTTTACACATTAAGTGTCGAAATTTTCCGGATGTTTTTTCCCGTTCACGTCTGCCTATCACCCCTATGAACCGTGAAAAGTTTCATGGATATCGGTCCACACGTTTTTGAGAAATCCGGAACACAGACAGACAGACGTGGCAGCTTTATATATATACATTGTTGTTATTTTGGTGGAGGCTTAGTGGTGGAGTTTGTCCAAAATCTGCTAGGGATATTTTCCCCTTTTACAAATCAGAATTTGTTCCCCTACCTCGACACATTTTTTGTTTCGTGCAGCTGTTGTATAGTATCTTCTGACGTCCGTGTATGTGGCCAGTTTATGAGCACGCGTCTCCCAACTGTGTTGTATTTTATACTGTTTTTAGATACAGATGTGTTCTGTGAAGATACATTCTCTACAGGGTGATGCAGAAAACTCTGGGCCACCGTGAATCAACAGGGTGCCAATGTATTAATGTTGCCTAATGCCGTGCGATTTTCGCAATTCCGTCACGTGAGATTCGTCGGTAAATTTGAAGTGAAGTCATTGCTACCACACCTTGCAGCATGTCGCTACACTACCTTGTGAAATATTTGGCACTTTTTAGGTCGACTCTTCCACAGATCCGACCTAATAAAACCGCTCTCAAATGTCCGTCCGTCCGTCCACAAAAGTTTCTTTGATTTCATTGAAATTTTTGGCATGTAGGTAGAGGTCGATGAGTAATGCACGACGGTATGCAGTATGACTCGATCCAAGGTCAAGGTCATGAGCCATTCAAAGTTGGAAATCCGGCTGTTTTCAAAAGCTATCTCCTCCGCCATTTATAATGGGAGCTGGCAACTGACCACTCACTGATTCTTAAACTAGGCCACAATATGTAAATTTGATTGGGCGAGATTTTTGATATTTGTCCTAGTTTTTTTGTCACGTGACTTTGAACTCGGCAGAAACGCCAGTTGCGAAGATTCGACCGTCAGTCCCACACGGGGCCAATTTATTCATTTTTACTGGCTATTGGCCCCGTTTTCTGCTGTGTCTTATATTTATAATACAGATTACGGTGATATTTTGTGAGCGTGTTGTAAAGTTTACAGTTTGCTCATATAGTAGTTGTAGTTGTCGGTTCAGTTTTGTAATTCAGCGCCGTACAATTCATTATGGAACTCTGTTTATTGCTGACCATTTTGTCTCGATTTTGTTAGATCACCATCTAATTTATGAACACGTTGACTTATGCTCAAAAAAGACGCGTTGAATCAGCGGTCGTGAAATATTCTTTCAACGACGAAAGAGTGAAAAATCCTGAGTCAATTTGATACACGTTTTAGGAAAAAACTTGATCCTCATCTGAGATTTATAACCAGAGAATGTGTTGAAGCTTGTTGAGTTTCTTACCATTATATCATCAATAAATATAAGACGTTTTTGGCAATTACAAACTTAAATTTATATTTCTCCTGCAGTGCGTAACACGTGTGAAATTAGTATCAGCATCTGAACTGCAAAACTGCAGAAAAATTCGTCTGTTGCAGTGCTGAATTCTGTAGGCTAAACAAACTGTTTTGCAGCTCAATGTACCTATGCAATAACTTATTTCTCTATGGTCAGCTAATAAAGTTTGACCCGGTAGTGGCCATAAACCGGTTATGTTGTGTGTGTATTTCTGTAGACAGTAATGTAACAGCCTGTGACAAGATTTAGTTAGCTTTATATTTAATCTTTTTTTGTTTTTAAAGTTGTAACATGTATTCTGTTAGTGAGTTTGTTGATGATAATGGTAATGTAAAAGTAGATTTGTATATTGCATTGTCTCTAATGCGCTGGATGGTGTAATGTTTGCCACATGGTGGTTTGGTGTAGCGGTAACAGCGTTGGATGCAGATCAACGAAGTTACTCTACGTCGAGCCCGGTTAGTACTGGGATGGGTGAACGTCTTTGGGCAGGCAAATGACCTCGGTATGTAGCTAGCCAGTCGGGCAAACTCAGCCTCCTATCCCTACAAATATTCTGTTTACTTACTTTACTTTGGTCGAATGAACTAGTTAGTTACTGATGCGTACTGAATTTTATGGTTTGCAAACTGTCCCTGAAAGGGGCGTGGTTAGGTCACGTGAACCGTTTAAATTTTGGTGGGCACCAACCATATCTCTGGAACGGCTGATCGCCTCAGGCGCTGTCAACTTAGGTGGACGGTTAGTGTGACAAACTGATGACCGTCATCGGTCACCAGTTTATCACGCTGACCGTCGACATCTATGTACAACACGGTGGGCGTGAGACACCGCGTTGGCGTTGCGCGGGTCTGTCAGCGGCAGCGAAGACTTGCGATATATATTTAGGTTAATTTTTGTGCTCATGGCGTGATTTGATCTAGACCCGCTAGTCGTTCGTAGCCACGCCGTGTGTTGGCATTGCGTCTTGTGTGGCTGCATTTTTGCCGTTGTTTTACATACGTCTAGTTGTATTCATGATTTGTTTTGACTCAGTATTTAGGTCGACTCCACCGAGTCGACCTAATAAAGTGTGTCTCAAATGTCCGTCCTTCCGTCCGTCGACAAAAAGTTTCTTCGATTTCAATGAAATTTGGTCTGTAGGTAGAGGTCGATGAGTGATGCATGACGGTATGCAGTATGACCCGATCCAAAGCCAAGAGCCCTCGAAAGTAGGAAATTTAGCCATTTTCAAAGGCTATCTCCTCCCCCATTTATAATGGGGCTGGCAAATGAGCACGGATTCTTAAATTAGGGCACAATACCTAAAGCTTATCGGGGCCGGATTTTTGATTTTTTCCTAGTTTTTGTGTCACGTGACTTTGAAGTTGGCAGTAAGTAGGAGTCGACCGTCAGTCCCGTATGGGGCTAATTTATATTGGAGTAAGTTGTATCGGATGTTTGTAGCACTTTTGCGGACTAATAGACATCGTCTTGTCCACAGCAGTTGAAAACGTTGGCATAATTTAAGACCAATAGGCTACCTGACAGCTGGATGAGGGTAAACGTTTGCTTATCGAGTGCATTACTGAAATTCTGAAGTTAACACTGAAGTTATGGTGATGTGAAACGTCTTTAAAAAGGCATAAATGTGCTTGATGAAATTTCTGTAATTATTGAAAGTAATTATTGGGCTCGTTTGTATGTTTTGGTGCAAGACAGGTTTGGCATGATGTTCACCCCATATGCCCCTACCCTCCTTATCCCTTCACTTCCCCACCTTCCACTCTATTTTTTAATATCTTTACTTTTCATTTTTCCCTTTCTTCCGCAATTTTCTTGCTTTTCCATCCCTTCCCATTCTACCAGAATAATCCCACTCCGTTTCCAGGCCGGATGTTGTAGGAGGCGACTAAACCTTTTTGATGTTATGTTATATGATTTTTTTATTTAAGGATGTATGCTCTTTTTCGTCATATTTGATTTAGTTTTGTCTTGCGGTGGTGATAGTTGTCTCCCCCCGTTGTATTATGATTATGTTATCTGTATAGCTTAGTTAAGATTTATTCTCATATTTTGTTGTATTTGGTTTAGTTTAGTCTTGCGGTGTGATAGTTGTCTTTCCCTGTTGTAGGCGCTAGCATAATAATTCAAATGAGCCTCTCGATCCCTTTCCCTTTTTGGGTGGCTGCTGAACAAAAAGGCGGCCAGGGTTGAGGTTAATATATCACTGGCCTTCCTTCACTGGGTAGGGATAGCTCTCCACCCGTGACCTTTCTTCTTTGATATAGCCATATTTGTGCTGAAAAGGGACGTTAAACTCCAACTAACTAACTAACTGACTGACATGATGATCAGTTGTTTAGCCTATTTCTGAAAATATCAACAAGAGTCGTTAGGCACTGATATGTTATAGAAACTGAAGATATCACATTTGAACTGATAAATAGGTCTTGTGGTGGTTGGTTAGTTTCCACTTTATTGTAGTCGCTAGCGTAATAACTTAAATGAGCCTCCCTATCCTTCCCATTTTGGGTCGTCGCTGAACAAAAAAGCAACGAGGTCGGAAGGTTACTGTATCGTTGGCCATCCTCAACTTGGCCAAGACCTTGTTTCCGATATGGCCTATTTTGTGCTGAAAGGGGACGTTAATGTCGCAACCAAACACACAACCATCTTGGTCGTTCGTGACGGTGAATTCGCTGGCAGTCATCCAAAGTGATACATACAAGTAAACATTGATGTTTCTTGTACAGAATTGTTGCGTCTACTGAGTAAACTTTTGTTATTTTTGCTAGTCACTGGTAACTTGAACTTGTTACGAACTACACTTACTCTGCTAAGTGTAGCCGATTACATCACTGATTGAGTTTTACAGTAATCGATGGTAAAAACTGGCCAGTTTACAACCAAGCGACAGAGTGATAGCTCTGAAACGGCAAAATCACTTTGATAGGACTCCACTTAGAACGTTAAGCACACTCTGCCAGCGAAGACATGTGGCAGTTGATGGTTCTGTGGTCTACTGGTATTGCTATAATGGTCATTTATTTCTTGCTACAGTCAAATTCACAGCAACTGTACAAAAAGATTCTTAAATTTTGAAAAGGGTCACGTTGGCATTGCAGAGATGTGGCGATTTTTAAATTTGAAAATAACGGCCGTCGCCATCTTGGATTTCTAAACACTCAAAATTTTAACTGCCGATAGGATTAATAAAGTCGACGTGTATCACCATATCAAGTTTCTCGGCGACAGCTCGAACCGTTGCTGAGATATAGCAATTTAACTGTTATAAAATGGCGCCTGTCCTCCATCTTGGATTTTTAGGAATTAAATTTTTAACTGCCGATACAATTCTTAGAGTAAATATGTATCACAGTGTCATATTTTGCGCCAATCGGTCAAGCCCTTGCCGAGCTTGATATGGCCATTTTTCAATTTTTCGAGATGGCGACCCTCCGCCATCTCGGATTTTTAAAAGTTTGAAATTTTAAGTTAACTGCCAGTACGGTTCGAAGGGCCAATATAAATCACCGTGCCAAATTTCGCGCCGATCGCTCAAACTGTTGCCGATATATGGCCGTTTGTCCATTTTCAAGATGGCGGCTCTCTGCCATGTTGGATTCTTAAAAGTTCGAAATTTTAGCTGCCCATACCCTTCAGATGGCCAGTGAGCGCCACCATGCCGAATTCATGCAGATCGGTCATGCCATAGCCGAGATATGGCCATTTTTCGATTTTACAAGATGGCGACTGTCCGCCATCTTGAATTTTTAAAAGTTTGAAATTTTAACTACCCGTACCGTTTGGACACCCAGTATGCGTCATCCTGCTAAATTTCGTGCCAATCAGTGAAACCATTGCGGAGATATGCGGGGACAGTCTCAAAAGTCTAACATTGAAGGCGTGCTACGGCCGTCGACGGCGTGCTCACTGCTAGATTTTTGAGACTGTCCACCACGTTCTATCGCGGTCGACGGCCGTAACGTGCACGTTATGTACGTATCGGGCACGTTACTGCCGCAGTGAGAACGCTCCTTAACACGAGAACATGCTAATTCCCCGCTGGAGCATGCGTGCTGTTAGCAGACCCCTCTAACAACTTGACGCTTTGATTTATAAACTTAATATTATTATGTTTCTTCTGATTAGACTGTTGTCAGTTAGCATTAGTAAACTAGACGTTTTCGATAGACCAACAATATTAGCGGTGATGCCGTGTGCTATATAGCAGATAGATATTTTCAGACCAGTTTTTAATTATGTTATTGTCTCAGTGAAAATAGAACACTTGCTCAGATATCGTTTTTAATTTTGTGCATTTTAGCTCGACTGCAGGGCAAGACAGTTTTAAACTAACCGAGTAACCTACTACTATAAAACACAGACAGACAGAATGCACAGCTTACAGACATTCTGTCCCAAACAGTATAATTTGGTACCGGCCAAGAGGCGGTGATGCTCTGCGGCTGGGAAGGTAATCGCAGGCCTGGCACAAAGTAATGGCAGCCTACCGACAGGTGGATGACTTAGTCACCTGCGGGCTGACTGCCTGTACACCGGGATCAGCTCCGGGCCCAACGCTCGGTAACGAGTTTGGGAAGCCTTTACCTTTTACTTCTTAACGTCAATGAACCCAAGTCGCCATTCAGCTTGTCAACTGAAATGTGTAACACTGTATGACATTGTAACCCCAAAGGCACGACAAACCTAAACTGTGTTGAAAGCATTGGCATCGCCAGCTATGGGGCACTGGGGCACGTGCCCCCTCGACTTACAACAATTTATTTTTTCAGTGCACTTTGACCTGTAGAAAGTCTGACAGCGACTATATATCCTATATGCACCCTCCTCCTTGCAGTACTGTAGGCCTACCAACTAAAACGAAAGCCGGTGTACCACCTTCATACTGATCGACACGACGCTAAAATGGTGGCGGATTCAGGGAGGATAAACCAGGCAGCCGCCCTGTCCTTTGTCTGGGGCCTGGCGCCGGCCGTGCATGAAATTTAAAAATATGTACAAAACTGGCCATATGATACGAAACGAAATATTCAACGTGTGCTAAAAAGCTGCCAGCTACATCTATTGCATGAAGCCGAAAAATTCAGCAAAAGGAAAGAAACTAAAACCAAAAAGTGAGTTGCTCGGAAGAAACGTTTGAGTGGATGCAGTACTGAGGGATGAAGAGCGTCCACGCGATGGGAAGGAAACAGGTGGACTTCGAGCAAAAAGAATTAAGAAGAGGGAGTTATGTATGATGAGACTGGCAAATCAACAGAAGATGATGTGACAGGCGTAGGAAGACTAGAGGTGAGACAGAGATGGACAGGCTGTGATGAGGTTGACAGAGAAAAACAGGAAGTTGATCAACAGAGACAAGGTGAAATAATGATCAGTTATTCGTAACAAGGATGAAGTTAACGGTCGACAAGCAGCGCCGGAGCCAGCTGGGGGACCTGCCCCCCACAAGCAAAGTTGCCCCCCCCCGGGCGGCCGTGGCCATGGTTTTTCTAATGTATCGCTCACTATGTGCCCCCTAAAACCCTCTTTGGCCCGCTACTTGCTAGACTCTGGCGTCTGCGCTGGTGACAACATCGAGATGAAGAGCGAGCACTGGACGCAGGCAGCACTGGCTGTCAACTGTTCAGTTCCTGGGGACTCCGGCATCATTCTCTCACTTCCCCGGAAGCTTCGCCCCATTAATTCTATACCGGGGACTCCCCTTGGCCCCAAAACATCTAATCCGCCCTGCCTTTTCAAAACACAGGAATCGACACTGGACCACCAGTGAAGCACGCACGAAGTGTCAGGCGGAGATGTCGTTCCACTGGGCCAGTTTGATGGCATCGCGACCGTAGTTGACCGTCATGACCCGAGGGTAGTGGTGGGTCTGGTTGCCATGGCGGCACACATGACGTCGCAGCGCCGTGTGAGGTACGTGCGGCGCTGGTATCGACGGAGCGCTGACGAAATCCTCGTGCCACACGTCCTCCGTGCAGCCACCTGGCGAATGAAACGGACTTGGACGTCGTGGACTGAAGCAGCGAGATTTGGCGCCCTCTGGCCGCGTCGACGTTGCTGGCGGAACGTGGTTGCTTACAGAGTGACGGAGTGGATATTGCCGCGTTGAATATATATCGTCATCTACGTAACACCGTCGAAACGTAAGATATTTAATCAGACACGCATCACGCGTAGAAATTATTCAAATTATACAACATTGTTAAACAACAGTTCGTGAACAAGCCTAAAATTGTAGGCGGACAATTCTGCACAAACCAGTCACAGATGACACAATTACTGTAGAGGTTACAACGAAAATTATCCGAGTTCTATTTCCTAAGATCGATTATAAGGAATAACTGACGTTGGTCGTAGGTTGCGGATGAATAACGATGACGACACCGGGATCTTTCACTGCGAGCTGATGATGATGATGATGATTCTGACTCGGCAGCAGCAAACTCTGTACAGCAACCAATCAGCTGACATCATTAACAACAAAATAATAGGGCAGCCAAGGACGTGAGATCAGATGGCAGCTTCAAGAAAGACAAAGAAAATGTTCTACTGTGTCTTTAATTCAATATAGGGGCCTACAGTGGCACTGGCACTGTACTGGGCCTACATTTTCAGGCCACTGTAGAAGTCTGCAACTGAAAATCTTGGCGCGTTCAGTTCGTCAACGTTGGACTGTCTAATGAAACGGCGTCGTCAGATTTGCACCGTGTGTAAAGAAGTCAGTGACTTGGTTCTTATTAATTTCCAACGTATTTCTGTGGCGACCAAACGCTTCAACTCGCTGTTTTTGCACGATACTTTGACGGTCGACACGCAACAACATATTCGTTGGTTTATTGAAAAGCTGACGGAAGCAGTCGTCTACACGGAAGATGGGATGCATACAAACTTTGAAAAGAATTATAAGCCTAACGCCTATGTACTAAAACACATATGCATTACATAGGCCTACACACATACTGAACACATAATACAACAGACAGACGGACGGACGCCAGACCGTTACATTACGCTTTCTGCCAGAGCAGCCATGCAGCGTAAAAAGGAAACAATAACGCTAGGCTTATCTCGGTTTAAAATCTACTTTTGATAGTTTATGACCATATTAATACCATCTGCGCAATTATTCAGCGATTATTTAGGCAAAACAAACTATGATAACTCGGTTTGATGGGCATAGGTGCATAGATGATTGGGTGCACTACATAGATTACCATTGACCCTTAGTTAGGCCTATAGTAGAAATTAGGCTCCGTTGACACTAGGCATGCTGTACAGTGGCGGATCTAGGAATTGATGGAAGGGGGGCGCCACCGGAGGTGTGGGCCCTCCCCCGCATAGAGGGTCTGGGACTGCGCCCCCAGCGGGGGTGCAAGGGGCAGAGCCCCCGCTGAGGGTCTGGGGGGCAAAGCCCCCAGAAGCTGAAGTCTAACAATACTTTAGAAGCGTCTCGGACTGCCGCTGTTAGACCAAGCCGTGATGTTTGTCGCAGTATACGTTTTCACAAGTTATATGCAGTCCGTGGTTGTCGCGCTGGTCGAAATGCTAGACTTCAGCGCGCACGTAACAACATGATA
>Ga0209780_1003343_pt1 | contig 11915 bp, 8 predicted proteins | sample WorMetexBAHAMAS2_FD_187384 | JGI IMG/M metagenome (GOLD analysis project Ga0209780, IMG submission 187384) | Marine gutless worms symbiont microbial communities from Max Planck institute for Marine Microbiology, Germany - Inanidrilus exumae... | ecosystem: Host-associated > Annelida > Digestive... | reverse complement strand
TTTTCTTCTGGGCTGCTCGGTTTTTGATTTTTGTTTTTTTTTTCATTATTTTTCGTTTCTGGGCCGTGCGCTAGATTAAGCTGGCCATGTCGTCAGCTTTTGAGCGCACGTAAATCTACCGTATCGTATCGTATAACTGACGTTTGTGCCATATGACACAAAAACTAGGCAGAATATGAAAAATCTGGCCTGATAAAATTTAGATATTGTGCCCTAGTTTACGAATATGTGGTCAATGTCCAGCTGCCACAGTGGTAGTGTCGTTGGTCTAGATCAACAATATTAACCTACGTCGAGCCCGGTTAGTACTAAGATGGGTGACCGTGTCCGGGTTCGACTCCAGAAGGCGGCACGTTCTTTTGGTATGTAACCAACCACCCAGGTCGACTCAGCCTTCTACCCTCCATGGGACGGTAGCATGGTAGCCAAAGGGCGGTGATGCTCTGTGGCTGGGTAGTAAAGGCAGGCATGGTGTAATTTGCAGGTAAAACTGTGTGATGCATGTCTGAGCGCATTTGAGGCGCTTTGCATAATGCACTATACAAACAAACGTATACTTTACTATGCTATACTAAATGGCGTAGGAGAAAGCTTTTGAAAAAGGCCGGATTTCCAACTTTGAAAGGGCTCGTGACCTTGACCTTGGATTGGGTCATACTGCATACCATCGTGCATCACTCGTCGACCTCTACCTACATGCCAAATTTCATTGAAACCGAAGAAACTTTTTGTGGACAAACGGACGTACGCACGTACATGTATATGTATGCATGGACGGACATTTGAGACCAGCTTTGTTAGGTCGACTCTATAGAAGAGTCGACCTAAAAAGAAAAGCATTCAAGGTTTCAGCCAACAGAAACCTTCACTAGTGATAGTAAATGTCATCAGTGGAGCTAGGAAGATGTTCAGTTGCACTAAGTAGTGTAAATCTGGACACGTTATATCACCAGCAGGTGAGTATAGATTTGACACTCTGGGTTGATGTGATACAGCCAGACTACAGACAGGCTGAGATTACAGATCAGATTCAGATGCTGAGGATGCAAGCAAGCAGCGAGTGCATACATCACGTTATGGTCCACTGCTCAGCTGCACACGTAGCAGGCATCAGGGGCCTTAACAGCAGGTATACTATTGCGTGGACCAAACTCCTACCTGGCGTGACTGTTGATGTGGTAATGTCTGTAGTTGAGAATAATGCAACTGGACTGTGTATCCCTTCATGGCTCGCTGCTGGTACTCATTTCTTTGCTCTCACTGTAAACTGCCATTCCTTCAGTCAAACTCCAGTTATTCGTATTCTGTCTAATTCTGACACTATTACTCGGCCGAACACGAGCACATTACTTTGCCTACTAATCAATCTAAACAGAATATTCAATATAGCCCTAATTACAACCACAAGTTACCGCAACAAAATGACTGTATGCTACAAAGAAAGCCAACGTCTCCGATTCCTAATACTTTCCAAGAAAACCATTCAGCAGAACACAGATCAACTGAACATTTATCAACTGGTAAGTTAATGCAGTCAATTTGTTACGTGATGCGTCTCTTCCCTTTTCGCCGTCGCACGGTTGGTCTCGATTCCTCGCCATCTGCGTCTTTATCATCCTCCGCAGCTATGTCGCCCTGGTCGCCATTCTCTATATCCTCGGCGCTGATCATTTCATAGCCGTTGTCATTGCCGGCGACTGACTGCTCTTCGTCTTTATCGATGTCGTCGTCGCTACTGTTTTCCGCGTCGTCATCGCCGATGTCGTCTTCCGCGGCGTTGTTTTCGTCATCTTCATCCTCTTCGTTATCATCCACATCACCTTCCAGCTCTTCCAAATGATCACCCGACTTCTCTTCTTCGCCGCCGATGTTTTCAGCCGTTGCCGAATTTTTGTCTGCATCGCAACTGCCCGCAGCTGCATCTCCGTCACTGCGTTCAGACTGGGCGACCGTGCACTGGTAAACTGGTCGAAATGAGTCAAAGAAGCTGACGTCTTCAGTAAGGTTTGGCAGCAGCCAGAAGCTTAACTTGCCCCACGTCATCAGCCATACGACAGCAAATATGACAACGCGAACTGAAAACAGCAGCAAATAACGAAAATGAATTTATGTCTAATCTATATGCAAGCTTATAAATAAATGGTAAATATCAAAGTAAGCAATGAGCAAGTGTCTAAATATATGAAAAGTAACTACACTAATCTATTAAATGCAACTATGACGAGTCTATTAAAACTCATCTTTAAACTCATGTCTGTGAATTTAGTATGAATATATTATAACATAAATCACTCCACTAAAACAGAATATGTAATAAAATAATATAATAAAAAAACAGACAACGTATCGAATATGAAATTACGGCTCCCCAGAGGTTCATGTCTGTCCTTTAGCTGCTTAATAAACATGCTCACTGTCTACGGGAGACGACAATAGGCGATGACAAATAAACGCCATAGTAACTAATTCGACAATTAGCATAGAATGAAAGATTTAATCATTTGCAGTATCAAAAAACGGAAAGTGACATTCAGTCTTTCATTAATAAAAGCATTTCAGTTAATTCTCGCACTAGCCTCACAAACGTACCAATGCAAAGGGCGAAAATGAATCCAACGAAGCAAGCTGCCGCAACGCTCAGGTAATAGACACCAAGCCTGACTTCAGGTGGCCACAGTGGAAAGAGACATACGGCAATGGCTCCAAGCACTGAAACAGTAATAATGACCCACAACTACACTCCACAGAATACAATAAAGAATCTAACTCTAATGCTTGTTGTTAAAATATCATCTAATTTGGATCCGAACGCACACAGAAATGGCCTGGGCTAGAGTAACAAAGACTCATTGCTAGGAAGAAGCTGTACCCATGGGTACCTTTGACCCTACCTATTACTGTATAAAATATCAACATTTACTAAGTTAAGAAATAATAACTCATGCAACAAGGCAATCATGCCATCACCCTATGGTTTACTGAAACCGAGCAGCACATTCTTCGATTCACCACGACAATCAAACGTACAATAATGGACAACAACAACACTCGTTTCATGGACATTCTGTTGGGATAACCTGAAAGATAAACCGTCCTGGATTTTAACTCTTTCGATGCTGAAATAAAATTTATCACTTTTTCCCGGTGCTGAATATATGGTAGAAGTGACAGTAAGTCATTTCTGTTAACCTGTCGACTATTGTCGACACATACGTGACATCGCAGCACTCTGAACCTTGTTGTCGACTTTTGTCAACATCTGCACCCAGCTCCTAGGGTCGACTTTTATCAACATTAGCGCCGAAAGAGTTAATGAATCCAGGGATGGCTGGGTGCCAGTAGCATCAGCTGGACCATATGCAAATCATTTGCACCTGGCTCCAGACAGACGACCATGCCAGCCAGTACTCCATCAATCGATTTTTTACAGGCCCGATGCTCTTCCCGATGCCCAACCAACCGTGTCAAAGAACTGGAGGCAATAACATCAGCTTCAAGCGATGTGGACATTGCTCAATAACATTACCGCCATTAATCCACAGCCTTTGGCAGAGTGTAAAACTAGACCAACAGATAGCTGTAGAAATTGCTCACGTGTGTGCAAACTACTGTGCACAATTGTTGTACAATAAACAACAAGTACAGGACAGTTCTGACAATCTTCCCTCTGATCCACCAGACAGTCGGAATTGCTCAGATGACGACTACTGGGAGGGTAACAATCACGGATAACAAGCAGACAAAAACAATTACCAAGAAGAAGACCGATAATGAAAGTCTTTGCAGGAACTGGATCATAGATCCATACGTACAGCTGCACACATACATATCATATGTTACACAAATACTCTACACATCTCATAGCCATAGCGACAGAGTGATAGCATGTAAATTCCTTTTAATGCAACAATTAACAAAGGTAACGAGCAATCAGTCGATTATAATGTCATTGCAACCAGGCTAGCTGAAAAAATGTTCATATAACAAACACTTAGGGCCGGTTTTTCACTTCAAAATAATTTTCCATTAACGTTAATGGGAGATTAACTCCCATTAACTAACGGGAGTTTATCTCCCATTAACATTAATTGCTTACAAAATTGCTGCTTATTTAACGGTATTAGAATACTCAGGAGACCCAGATTATACACACTTACTCATTAACAAACGAGCTATATGACTTAAGAACAGGATGATAATAATACTTCCCTAAAAAGAAATACGGATTATGAAGTAAAGGAGTAAGACATAATAAAGATTTGAAAATTCCCCATTTATTGGGAAATTGACTGAGTTAAGGTTTTATGTCCCACACTGACACAAAATAGGTCATTTTGGAGACATTCTTTCCAGCCAATCTCTTGGCTTAGAACTGGAAAACTGAAACAAGCACAACAAAAACCAAACATGCATCCGTAACAAAATATACTACAACATAAAACTAACACAAAAAACTAAAGCCACGTTTGGTCGCCTCTTACAACCTACAGCCTGGAAACAAACAAATATATTCTGGAAGAAGTAGATAGACAAGTCAAAAAGTAAAAGAGTAAGGAAGTAAATAAGTAAGAAAAAAAGCATAAAAAAGAAAAAAAAAGAAAGGAAGATAGTGAGGAAGAAATTAAGTAAACACACAAACTAACAATTTATATAGCGCCTGAATCAACACATGAATCACGGCGCATTACCGCCCCGGAGCCCGTATGGGCCATTTTTGGGGGAGAAAAATAATGGCTCGTAAAAATGAAGGGAAATCCCAGTAACTAGACTAACGACCCAGTAACTAGACTAACGGTATGACAACGATTAGTTGATATTCTTGTTGAAACTGATACCAGCTCACCAAAAATATCCCCATATATGCGATGTAAAATGAGTTTGTAGTTGTAAACAAATGGCATCATTTTTTTTCACAATTTAAATGGAACAAGTCTATTCTGGAAGTAAATATGTCAGGAAGTAGATGAGTAAGAAAGAATGTAAGGAAGAAAATAAACAAACAAATAATTTAGATAGCACTGAAATCGACAAACGAATCAGGGTGCATTACTGCCCTGGAGCCAGTACGGGGCCCATAATGCTTGACGATGAGCGATAACACATTCCTTCTCACATGATTAAGTACAGATAATGACGACTTCAATGCCAGTTTGGTGTTATCAGACAGCTAATAGTAACAGTCAGTGCCAATAACCACGTGAATATCAAAGTCATGGAGCAACTCACATCAGGACCATCGATAAACAGCTGCTGTTCATGCATATCAAGCTTCGGCTTCTTTTTCTTCCGCTTCTTGTCGTCAGCCTTCAAACAACAAGCACAGGCTCTGACAGTGGAAGCAACAATGAAGCCTGGAAATAACACGAGCAACTGACAGCAATGAAAATTACCATCTAGTCTACAATACGGAGCAGAAGTGGTGTAGCTAGGAACATCATTGACGAGAACTCCAGCATCTTCTTTCTAATCCAAACGCACTAGTTGCGGTTGCTGTCAGCAAAGGCAGCGAGCAGTAAAACTCGTGTCCAACAAAATACTCCCAAATCTTAACAAGTACGATCCCACGCGTCCCACACCAGTGACGCCCACATCATGGCTGCGTGCAGGGCAGCCCAACCATGTCACGGGTGACGCGGGCGATTCGTCCAAGCCGATTCGTCCAATTTTGGGCTTCTGGGGAGCAAAGTTCCCCAAAACGGGAGATTCCCTGCCTTGGACGCCGATTAAACCGCAGTACCAAATTTGACGCCGCTAGCTTTATCCTCGGCGGAGGAATCCGTGACCGTAAAAACACACAAACAGTAACTGATATATCCACACCTTGCCTATCGGCATGTGTAGGTAGCTAGAGGAGCATGCTAGCACAGGTTGACCTGCATAATGGCCCAAAAAGTGACTGTTACTGTGGTAAAATGTAAAAGACTCTGCAAATACACAGGACTAGTTAGATCAGATTGAGCACATGGAACAGTTAGCACAAAACATCAGGACAAAAATTTCTAAACCCGGCAGAAGTTATGCATTTGCTGTGGTATGTTCGTTAGTAAAATAACTGAAAAAAAACTTCTGGACGAACTATCACAAAATTCTCGGTTGCCGCATACAAAGTGGGACTTTCCTATATCTGTATTGGCCAGATACCCTAACAGTATGAGTCTGCCAATATGTGGTCTCAATTCTCCCTTGAAACCCAACAATCTCTCTCGGAGGGAATTTCTCTTGTTGGGAACACCAGATGCAGCATAGTAAATTACAAAACCAGTGTCCAACTAAAACTGCACGTTGTTCACACCTCAGTGACTGCTGGTGAATCCTCTTTTGTCTTCTCTGATTTCTCATCAGAGCTTTTTGTTTCTTTGTCGTCTTTCTGGTCCACATCTTTCTCTTTCTCATCGATGTCTTCTTTTTCCTTCTTCGACTTCTTGTCGCTCTTTTTCTGAAATTCATTCACAGCAAGGCATCAACTACTGTGTGTCTAGAGAAAGGAACGTAGCAGAGACATGTGCCATTTATAATAAACTGGGCTCATTTGTTTTTACCGTTTCTTTGTTAGCGGCAAGCATGGATGCATTACAATCAATCGCACCATCCATTGTGCTATGCTGGCATTTAGCCCACACCTCGACAAGCAAGCAAGAATTGAAAAACTTTGTTAATAACTGAGATTAAGTTTTACGAAAATCTACAGCAATGTGATGAATCCAGTGCTAAGTGAAATTCAATTAAAATGCCCAACCACGTAATACTATCACTTGTGATACATCTATGTTACACGTAACTTTTCTGAACTTCTCAAGGTACAGTGGCTACATTTTAAAGTCAAGGTGGACAAATTTATTGTCTTCTGGTGTGAAATTTCTTTGCGATTCTGTGTGCCAAGAATTAACAATAAATTAGCCCAGTACGGGACTGGCGGTCGACTCCTACTTACTGCCAACTTCAAAGTCACATGACACAAAAACTAGGACAAAAATCAAAAATCGGCCCCGATAAGCTTTGAAAATGGCTGAATTTACGACTTTCAAGAGCTCATGACCTGTACCTTGACCTTGGATCGTGTCATATAGCATACCATCGTGCATCACTCATCGACCTCTACCTACAAACCAAATTTCATTGTAATTGAAGAAACTTTTTGTGGACGGACGACGGACGGACATTTGAGACCCACTTTATTCGGTCGACTCAGGAGTCGACCTAATAAATTAGCCCCGTATGGATAAGCTTTAGGTATTGTGCCCAAATTTAATAATCCGTGTTCATTTGCCATCCCCCAGTATAAATGGGGGAAGAGATAGCCTCTAAAAATGACCGAATTTCCGACTTTCAAGGGCTCGTGAGTGACTTTGACCTAGGATCGGGTCATACTGCATACTTTCATGCATCACTCATCGACCTCTACCTACATACCAAATTCTATTGAAATGGAAGAAATTTTTGTGGACGGACGGACGTACAGACAGACGGACGTACGCACGGACGGACGGGCGGACATTTGAGACCCACTATTAGGTCGATTCGAAGGAGTCGACCTAAAAATCAGATCACTCTTGACCGAGTTATTCAAAGAATAAAAAGGACTCTTTTTATGAAACATAGTACACAAAACAAAATGTACCCTGCCTGTATAATAAAAATAATTATGAAATCTGTTACCCCTCTTTCTTCTTTTACACTCTTCTTCTCGGCAATATCTTTCAATCTTCGTTTCCTGTCGCTCCGTTTCTCATACTTCATAGCACGATGGAAAAACCCCTTCTCAAGCAACCTATAGCAACAACCAGTCAGCAGAATTGGATGTAATTTGACTCTAAAAGCAGTACAGTAGCAATGCTCCACAACATGAGCTGCCAAACAGCAGTAACATATGCCGTATGGATCAAAACAATTGGCCAGTACACTGCACTATGTCAACGACATGATTAAGAACTGCCAGCTCTCCTGGCACATGCAATCAGCTTGCTCAACGAGAGTAAATATGACAATGATGGGAATGGGCAGCGACAAAAAGAAACTGCTTAAATCAGATCACTTTTGACTGAGTTATTCTTAAAATAAAAGGACTCTTTTTAAACTGCTATGGCGATGGGTGGGGAATCTCACACATCCCCACAGCAGTTTTTGTTCACTATATTTAATAAAAAGAGTCCTTTTACTTTAAGAATAACTCCGTCAAAAGTGATCTGATTTTACTAATTCTTGGTGTACAAAATCCAAATGAAATTTCACACCAGAACACTACAAATTTGTCAACCTTGCCTGTAAAATGTAGCCACTGTACTTTGCAAAAGTTCAGAAAAGTAGAAGTTCAGAAAAGTAGACACTTAGACACAATACACCAATGTTACAGACACACCCAACCTACAGGATAATCCAGATCATGGTAACTACGGTCGACTAATAATGACAACTTAAAAAGTGATCGTTACCTTTCACAATACAGCTCACAAGAAGACCGTGAGGTGAACAGTGCTGTAGATTTGTCATGCTTTGCAGACCATTTAGAATCCATTAACGTGTCAACTGCTTTGGAACCTTTCATTCGACAACATAGCAACAACAACAAACATGATATAGGTCAACCTACGTTAACTGACACTCCTAGTTAAGAACTGGAGGATTCTTCATTCATACCCCTTCTAGCGGCAACTAGTGCATTCAACAGTAACAATGTGAAATTATAGTATGCTAGTTTATTGGGTTTTAACAGCATTTTCAACATAATAAGAATTATAATTTATCATACAAGTTGATATGTTTGACACTGTCGGCGATATCTGTGAAAGTTGACAGAATGAACATTCCATTCATGCTAGTGAATACAGAACGTACAATGTGCCACGACATCAAAATCGAAAATACGTTAACATATAAACTGCTTATTACTAAGAAATATGACAAATTAAGGACAGGAGAAGCTAAACAAGAAACTTAGCTATCACACATAGGCCTAGATCACTTCTGATGTCTCAGCAGTACTTGACCACTGCTGATATTACCACTTGTTTAGCATACATACATGAAAGCCTGTGATCTAAAGGTCCTTCAAGTGGATTATGACCATTAAAATTAGAGCCCATGGATGGTTTCCTATTCGTCTGCAAGTAAATCCTAGCCGTTATGTACTACATTTTCCAAGTATGGGATCTTATAAAATTCCAAATATTTAAAGTGACCTTAAACGTCACTTAAGATGACAATGCCATTCGAATGAACAAAGATGAACAACATGTGGCCAATATCACATCAACTGTGGGCTGTTATAGACATGTCAGACTTGCTGTTATGTAGTTTTTGTGGTCAATGTGGTCTGTGGCCATTACAGTTTGTGACGATACGATACGATACAGTAGGTTTACGTGCGCTCAAAAGCTGACGAGATGGCCAGCTTAATCTAGCGCACGGCCCAGAAACGAAAAATAATGAAAAAAATATAAATCAAAAACCGAGTAGCTCAGAAGAAACGGTGCAGGCAAAAGTCCGTGGAGGCAGTCCGGGAGGAAAAATCGTGAACCATGCATATAAAGTGACCATCATGAATGTAATTCAGTTCGGCCATTTTGATACAGATGGACATCATGTGTTGTGTAGTAAGAATAAAGCAGCAGCAGAGGCAACAAAGGCACCAAAGAGAGAAGAAGCAGAAGTAGAAGTATCCCAATGGGACCATAGGGTCTCCACAAGTAATGTTTTAAAACTTGCATATAAAATGTTCAATTCCATAAGCAGCAGTTTAAGACCTGTAAGCAATGTAAGACTCAAAAATGTGGGCACTTTTTGGAACAATATTGAGCTAGCCAAACCTGGCATTGTCCCGCACATGCATTCGCAAACCAAGTACCAAAACACTGTCATAACTATGGATAAACGATTGAACTGTAAGCAATATTAACTTACCAACAAAGTACGGCACATTATTTCCAAGGAACTTTCCCTCTCTGTTCAAGGTGGCATGAAATCGCAAGCATTTAGCGACTGCATATTCTTCCTTTGTTGGCTTCTCAAGCTCATCCTAAGCAAACAATGTATTACTCAAAAATAAGTTCATGGTTCACGATTTACAGTAACTAGGGCGATTAATTTGTAAAAAAAATTGTGATAAACGCGCATTGAATTATTTTAATCGCGCATTAATCTCAGTTTTAAAGCACATTTCCTTTGTGCTGTGATACAGGTGTAGGTAGAAATCGCACCGGAACCGTTTCTGGTACTGTTCCGACCCGGAACAACGTCTGTTCGGTCCGGTCGCGGAACATTTTTTCTGCACTTAGTTAGACCGCCTGACGTGCATAGTGACACTAATTGCACGGTTCTCCGACTTACTATCTTCACTCACACTAGCATAGAATCGTTTTGTCATTTGGATTTATTTCGGATTCTTTTTTGTGTCGGTATTTGTGTTCGTTTTACTTGTACCTTGTGTACGATTTAATAATAAATAAATATATACGCCGGCAAAGCCGATGTGTGAAGCTTCTCTATCGCTGTCCTTTGGTGGTCTCCTGCTGTGAGTAAAAACAGACATCGCCGCCACCCATGCACGGCTGCAGTCATTATCAGGACACTACAGTTTTCCCACACTTGCCCACTTGGCACACAGGACCATGTAAACGGCGTGCTGATAGCGACGATCCTTAGTGGAGGGGTAGACACTGGGAGGCGTGAGGGAACACACTGTCAAATGCGCACGTCCAATTAAATCTGTGTGTACGTCGGAGGGCAAATGCGGCGCGGATCGGCGTGTGTGGTTCCAGTTCGGTTCCGGCCGGAACAAATTTGTGCAGTTACTGATACAGTCTCGAAACAGGTAGTAGTGGGTAATAAATGGGCAGAAATGTGCGGATGGGGGACGCAGATGCACGCTTTTCGCACGTCTGTGAACGGACACAGACACAACGCTACATTGCAGCTGCAGATGTGAACACAGACGGCCGGACACAAAAATGCCTGAGGTCATCAACCAGAAGTGTCTGGTTCCCATCAGATCGACAGTGCTATACACCGAAAACGACCGAAAACTAATTGGTTGTTTCAGTTTGTTTTCGGTCAGTTTAGTTTGACTTGTTAGCGATAATAGTTTGGTTTTTTGGTTGGCTGTTTTCGGTTGTTTTCAGTAATTTTCGGTAGCAGTAACCTGGAAGATATAACAGAGATTAAAAAAGTACAAAAAAGAGCAACCAAACTAATTATTAATTTTAAAAAAATGTTATACACAGACAGGCTTATACGTCTAAAGCTGACTACTCTAAAATACATAAGACTCAGGAAGGATATGAATCTCTAAAATAACACATCGTATATATGATTCAGACGTGTCACCTAAATTAGCATATCACTCAGGGTCTATAACCAGAGGCAATAAACACCAACTTCTCATCACAGATTTCACTATGATCTACGAAAGCATTATTTTTCTGCATGTATTGTTAACATCTGGAATAGCCTACCAAATGATGTCGTTGATGTTAACACTGTCGGTTAGACTGGTTCTGGGTGAACCAAGATGTAAAATACGATTTCACGGCCGACCTAACCGGAATTTCCGGTTTTAATCTACGCACCTGTTTTCGCCGTTGCTGATCACCGTGGCCAAGATCCCGCCAGTAGCCTATTATCCTTCGAAGGACGTTGCTACTTACTTATCCAGATCTAGAATCGGAGATAGATGTGAGTACGAAATATGTGAGGTGTTAATGTAGGAAAACGTCGATTTGTATAGCGCATTTTTACGCAAAGTGCCTCAAATGCGCTCAGACATGGATCACATAGTTTTACCGGCAAGACTTTAGTATTGGAACACTGCCAAAATGTACTTTTTTAGGTTATATCTGTGTAGAAACTTTGTCTTCATAATTTTAAAGTAGTAATAAGTTGCAAATATTAGTTTTTATTCGCAAAAAAATTCTATTTTGTAC
>Ga0209780_1003342_pt1 | contig 11915 bp, 10 predicted proteins | sample WorMetexBAHAMAS2_FD_187384 | JGI IMG/M metagenome (GOLD analysis project Ga0209780, IMG submission 187384) | Marine gutless worms symbiont microbial communities from Max Planck institute for Marine Microbiology, Germany - Inanidrilus exumae... | ecosystem: Host-associated > Annelida > Digestive... | reverse complement strand
TGCCCGTAGTCCCGCTCCATAGTAATAATAATAATAACTAGACGGGTTGCAGTGTATCTGGAGACACACTGCAATGTAGGTTCGAAGAGAGTGTTTCCGAGAGGTGACACAACTGTTTACTTATTTACTTACGCACAAGCTGTTTAGTTCTGCATTCGACGATACTAACTGTCACGTGCCTGCGACTGAGTGATATCGCTCGCTAGGCCGCACCAACACTGCGTCGTTCTACTCGTTTAATACGCAATATCGGACATCGGACGTTGCCGAAAATGTATGTAGGTACCTTTTTGTACGGAACGTACAGCCCAGGGAAAAGACTTTGAATTGATTGTAACGGTAATAAAAAATGAGCTCAGTACGGTACTGGCGGTCGACTCCTACTTGCTGCCAACTTCAAAGTCATGTGAAACAAAAAGTAGGACAAAAATCAAAAATCCGGCCCCGATCAGCTATAGGTATTGCCCCCTAATTTAAGAGTCCGTAGTCATTTGCCAGCCCCCATTATAAATCGGGGAGGAGATAGCGTTCGAAAATGGCCGAATTTACCGACTTTCAAGGGCTCGTGACCTTGACCTTGACCGGGTCATACTGCATACCGTCGTGCATCATTCGTCGACCTCTACCTATACATACCAAATTTCATTGAGATCGAAGAAACTTTGGTGGATGAGGAGTATTGCGGTCGCAGGTCCAGTCATCTGGAACAGTTTACCAGCCGCCCTGCGATCCTCAACTCTCCCCCGTTGACGTTCGCTCGACATCTGAAGGCCCACCTGTTCGGCTGATCGACAGCGCGTCTGAGGACCATTTATGACGCGCTCTATAAATCTACGCATCATCATCGTCATTATCATCATCATCGTCAAAGTTGCTTGCTGTTGACGTTCTGTCGATATTTCCAAAGTTTATTCTTGCCGGGAGTTCAAAAAAATTTGTCCGGCGCGATATCAGCATATTCTCGTGCTGTCATGGGATGTCGACACGGGTGTCATTTTGGACACCAGTCCACGGGTTCACGGTTTACACGGGCCGTATTCACGGGCGCCAAAGAATGACGGCCATGTTCACGGACCATGCCGACGGTAGAGTTCAAACAGTACAAGAAGCCGCAGACGGTCGAAGGGTGCCAAATTTAGTTCAGAAAGTACAAGTTATAGATAGACCGACATAGGTTTTACGACCAAGCAGTTCCACCCATGACACGACACTCCGCCCACTGTCGGAACGCAATCACACGGGAGCGTCGTGCGTAAAATGTGTCGACGTCATTACGACTGCTGTGGTGGTACATCATGTAAAATGGCCTTCGCCGTTCACGCAGAAGACTGCTGTATCCACATGGTGCGGCTGAAATATACCTACCTCGACCCAGTCCGTCTGTCTGACGTCAATCACTAATCCCAGTCTTACAAACTGGTTCGCGGTTCTAGTTTATTGTCTATCATATGCATTGCATTTGATAGACTATCTAACAAGCACTCTTGTGTTCTATCGAACTCGGGTCTATCAAATGCAACATCGAAACGGCCAAAATTTGTAGAAAAACATGACAACTACAGTCGCGACACTGCCAAAATTGGAATTCGCACACTTCTAAAATCGGATGTCTACTTCCGGTTTGTCACAGAAACAATAGTTGACTAGCCAGCCACATTTCGCAGCCGCACGCAAAATTTTGTGATATCAGGTAAAGAATTGCATGCGTAATCTTTTAAGAACGAATGAAACCGAAAGCGAAATTTGCACCTCTCTAAAATCCGAATTATATTTCCGGTTTCTTTGACCACCGAGTAAAACGTCAACGTTGATTAGTTTTAACTCAAGTCGGATTTTTGCGATGATCCGTGGTAAAATATGTCCACCACAATCGCGAAAATGCCAAAATCGGATTTTGCATATCTCTAAAATCAATTTATATTTCCGGTTTCGTTGATACTCGAGATGAACTCAGTGCAGATTAGTTTTAAATCAGTTCGAATTTTTGTGACGATCCGTGGAAAAACATGGCAAGTGCAACTGGAAACTGCCGAAATCAGAATTCGCACACCTCTGAAATTGTATGTCTACTTCCGGTTTGTTTCAGAAACAACAGACATCTAGCCATCTAGACATCTAGCCGACCACATTTCCTAGCCGTACGCAGAGTTTTATGGAAATAGTAAAGAATTGCGTAGGTAATCGTTCTAGACCGGATGAAATCGTCACTGAAACCGAAATTTGCACCTACAGGCGAGCTATATGGTCGCACACCAACAAAAGCTCAAGTTTAAAGATCAGTCGGCTCAAAAGATACGGTGGAAACAAACGGGGACAGACGGACGATACCGATTGCTTTACCTTTCCGCTGACGCGGTCGGTAAAAACGACATCAACAGTCGGCTATCTTACAACTGACAAGCTTCTTTTTACTAAACAACATTTAGGAAAACGGTGCAGTTACGAGGTGTTACGTACTGCTGAATGTGTAAATGTCGTGTCAGCAACTAGCGGTCGAAGGTGTCAGAAAATGTGAAATTTGATGAGCTACAGCCTTTGAAGTCCAGTAGACTTTCTATTTCACCCGTATTCCTGGCCTACCGGCATTGCATAGTCTCTACTGTCGTGCTGGCCGACTGCGAGGGTTTCTCGACATTTGCCCTTTCGCCGAGTGCAAATGAGCGCGAAGAAACGCTGCCTGCGTTGTTCGTTGAGCAATTCATCCCCGTAATGGGCCAACGGCCGCCTGACGTGGTGCGTCAGACGTCCCACTGTTTCATAGAAGCCAGTCGAACGGTGGTAAAAAAAACTAGCAACAGCGCTCCATAGTGATTTAAAGGGACGTGTGGACCATGCTGACGGCCTTGTCGATCGGCAAACTCACAGCCAGTATGCATATCACTCGCGTTGTTGCGTACCGATCTGATGAGGAAAAAGCTGATGCTGTGTTCACACTGCGCGCGCGTAGCAATCGCATTGCTACTACAGATCGCGCGCGCGGCAGCGACAGGATAAAGCTGCCGCTGTGGTCAGTTGCGTGGCACAGCGGTAGAACGTCGGTCTTTGGCCGGCGAACTTTCCCTGTCCTGCGCTCGACCTGCAGCTGACGGGTGACCATTTTTATGGGTCCCGTAAACCGTCCGCTATAGGTCAGCCAACCAGGTCAACTCAGCCTTTCATCCCTTCGGGGTCTATTAATGAGTAGTAAGCTGCAATTGGATGTCTGCTACCTCAGTTAGGGTGGCGCCATCTGGTGAACGCGTACGAAGGAAAGGCAGGCATGGCGTAATTTGCTGATAAAGCTGTGTGATCCATGTCTGAGCGCCTTGAGACTATGCATAATTCATTCATTCATTCATTCATTTAACTCAGGCAACAAGCCCCATAAAACAACACACAGTCACACAAAAGCACCAGACTGACACACAAAAAAACTACAGAAACTATAAACTACTAATAAACTAATATACAAACTACTACAAACTAATATAAATGGCGCTGTATATTTATATACTCTTTCGTTACGATAGATGCGAAACATATCGTGTGATGTAGGATACAATCCATCCTCCATATCAATCGATCCCAGATTATTTCAGACAACGATCCACGACTGGATAAGTTGAAACCTGCCAACTCGTGTGGCGTGTTAATGTAATCATGAACTCGCCATTGTGTCTGTTGGAGTCGGACGTGTCAAATACGAAGTCAATTATAATTTACATTGGTCGAAGATCATACGTGAGCAACGAATGTCGACTACGGTATTCGGCAGGCAGACTGTTGAAGGTCATTCGAGGTCACGCTTTATGTCAAAGTGGTCGGTGCGACCTCGAGTTAGAAATTTAGTTAAATGTAATTTCTCGTAGCTTCAGCTCTGTCTTGCCGCTGCCGCGCGATCTGTTTGCAACAGCTGGAAGTTTGTTTAGGCTTACTACTCTGTTGTGTGGTGCGGAGCGATAGAAAAGCATTCGAATGTCAGACCTACTTGGGTCAAATCGTCGCGGATCACGGATTAAAATAGCTGCGGCAACAGTTGCCACGGAGGCTTGCTCCGTTGCATACCTTCTTACGATGTTTCGGCTACGACGGCGGCGGCGGAAGGCGTTCGTCCGTTCGCTGTATCCGGCGGCGGCGGCGCGGACCGTGAGCGCGGAGTGGATGGCGCGTATAACGGATAGTTAATTATCGCGGCGGTGCCGGCGGGCCACGAACGGCCAGTGAATTCGGCCACGCGATCATGCCGTTCAACTCGTGCGTCTCGCATTCATCACGGCCTGTTCCGCTTTAGCGTTCGCGCGGCGTCGAACTGCGCGTTTAACCCTTTCAAGGTCAACTAATCTTGACTGGCTTTCGATAAAATATACTTGTCGTCGCACGCTAGACAGACCAATGGCGGATGGAAAGCTTAATGGAACGGTCTGTCGTCCATCCGTCAGTCCGTCTCTCTGTCCGGTCGGCATACTCACTGTGACTCACCAGGGGCAGCATGCGACGCGGCCAGCGTATTTTTCGGTCGGACAACAAGGAGGACCGACATACATGTAACTTTGGGTATATTCTGAACTAAGTACCTTTCGCACAAACCTTACTGTTGCCCCCCCCCCCGGTAGGGTGCGAAGTTGTGATCAGCGTGTCTGTTTGTTCGTCTGTCTGCTTGCATATCTCAAAACCTCGTCCAAATTTAACCAACTTTTCTGTAAATGTTACCTCTGACCGTGAATCGATCCTCCACTGATGCCAATGCGATACGTCATGTACTTCCGATTTTATGGATGCGTCATGCTTTCATATAACGGTGGGAATAGCCCGAGTCAAAGACGGCGCCTATGTTTCGTCGAGTTCGACAGATGGCGGCATCGGGTGCGAAGTCTGCTGTCACAGACTGCATCTTGTTAATAATTTATTTCATTCATGAAGTCATTACTAGACGCATAGCTTGCAGATTCGGCTTCTGCTGACCACTGTGCGCGTTTATGGATTGTATTTACATATTTACTTACTTATTAAACGAATATAGCATTCATCAGTTGTTTGGCTTCGTTGAATGCTCCTTTGCTTTCGTGTATTGTATTGCATTTGTGATTCCAGCTATAGCGAGAGAAAGAGATTATATTTTATGAATGTTTTATCTCCATTTTATTGAAAGCACTTAAAAATTTTCCACATGATATGGCTTTAGCGCCAGTAGAAAATGTGTTATGCCGATTTCCTCAAAGGGCCCCCAGAAACAAATGAGAGGCAATCGGGGTATGAATTACACCTGTATTACCGTCTCTGATGTTACTTCTATGCCGCTATGAACCAAGCAGACAGCAAGCTTGGTCCATGTTGTCTGCTGCAACATATTCCGAAATTGCGTAAAATTTTTAGTTTTGGGGCCCACACCCCATCCCTGCAGCACCGACGGGTGAAATTTGTCGTGCATGAGTCGTCCTTGAGACGACTTCTCCACGCCAAAGTTCCCAATGGTATAGATAGCAATGTGTCGCCCATGCATGGCGACAAATCTCAAAGTCGCTCCCCGAGTAACCGAAATACCTGTATGCGCTGTATGACTAACATTTTATATGAATGAATGCGCATTTACTGTCTGATGAACGACAGACAGAGAGACGGACAGACGGAACGGCGATAGCATATAGGAAATGTGAACGTGAGTTCACGTTCACGTGAGTTCACGTTCTCTAATAACTACTTTTTACTGAATTGCACGTTGACTATAGCAATGTAACTACTTTTAAAATGGTTATGCCGTTCACTGCTTAAAGGGTTACGCTATCGCTGGTCGCCGGCGACCGCAGCCGGCGTGCAAACAAGCAGCTGACGATGTTTAGTTTTGCTATTTGTTGCTATCTGGCATCTTTACTGAGTGAGCGACTGGTGCCAGCGGCAGCCACGCATCAGACGACAATCGTGCATGATACTTTGCCACATCTTCGCGGTTCGCAGCAGCACCAGTAAAGCACCGGGCGTCGCATACATCTGCACCGGTAGGCGAACATTGATCTCATATAATCTTACGTGCCAAACTTCAAGTTGATTTATAACAGTCAGCGTAAGCGGAACTCAGACGATAGATTAATGTAGGCCGTTCGTATTATTGACAAGAGGCTACCGCAGAGGGACCGCGCGACGCACCATGTTAGCAAATTGGTGCTGTTTCACGAGGTATGGAAGTTAGAAAGGTTTCAAATAACAAAAGTGGCCTTGAAGGTCATTCAAGGACAATCAAGGGCATTGGCTATAGTGTTATTAGATAGGCCACATACGATTTCCTATTAATGTTCCATTGCAACCATGCCTCTGTCTTGCACCGTTAACGAGATATTATTATCCTTAAGTTGTAACATGCCTCTGAACACATCCCTTTTTGGGAGTAGTATATCATGCATGCACGAATACTCGTCTGTATTTGTCAGCACACGAAATTTGAAGTGCCCAGCTTCACCGATTCCAAAGATATTATTCGGGCAAAATTTAAAAACGGGTCACGTGACTACGCCCACTAGGGGGTAGTCTGTCATCCCAAGTTTAGCACTTATAATCTACATGCATACAAAATTTGGCGACTCACTTCAACCGTTCCAGAGATATTGCCAGTGCTCACCAAGATTTAAACGGTTCACGTGACCTGACCACTCCCCTTTCAGGGATAGTTTGTCATCGGTGGGCTAGCACTTGCCATGATCAATCCATCTACCAAATTTGAAGTGTATATCTCCACCCATTACGAAGATATGAAAAACGATACAAAATATCCAAAATGGCGTGGTTTAGGATAGTTAAGGGTCATTCAAGGTCACGGAAAATAGTGCCATTCGATAGAGCGCATACGAGTTCCTGTTAGGAGATTCTGTCTGCGAGATTGTGTTTGTATCTGAGATGGACGTTTTTGCACGCTTTAACTTTCAGACTATTTATCAGGTAGGTGAACTGCAGTAGGTATTAGTTACAAACGCTACTGTCACCTTCTGACAGCAGAGAAGTCATTCGTGGCAGAGACTTCACAAGTTTGTCGTCAAAACATATCCTCCCCAACGTTCTTGTGTTATCTGCATTCTGTGCTTCATATATTGCACAAATATTAAGTAAATCATCACAGTGATATTTTTGTAGCATTTGTCGTCAAAACGTTGTTGCGTTTGCTAAGTTTCAAGTAAAACCGAGTAATTTTGATGGTATAAGTAAACGTTCAGCCATTATTTTAGATTCTTGAATTTTCCAAGGTAGTTTAGCAACAGTTAAGGTGAAATGGAAGACCTGCAAGAGTTACATAGAGAGTTTCCTCGGGAATCTAACAGTGAAAGAATTTTGTAAATTTGTCTACATTTGCCGAAGTTATGACCAAAAATCAAGTGTATTGTGTGTATACTCACACTGTAGATGGTTGTTTTGAGTGGAATGACAGTGACACAATACAGTATTCGACTCGAAGCGGTCGCCTATCTGTGCACAATCTGTTTACTTTCTGCATTCAACGATGCCTAGTGTCACGTGCCTGCGACTGGTTGATAATAATAATGTTCGTTTATTATTTATGATGTCAGCGTTACCTGCTGTGTTACTTATTTTCAGTTTTCAATTCAGTCTGCTTTTCTTCCATATCGGTCGCCAGGCAGCACGGCGGCGTATTGGTTTACGAAATATGAGACATCGAACGTTGCCGAAAATTTGGGTAGGTACCTATTTTATGCGGAACGTGCATCCCATGGGAATGATTTTGAATTGATTCTAACGGTAAAAATGGAAACTAGACATGCCGTAGAGGGATCATTTGGTAGTAAATTTCCGGCGATCTGTAATCATACGACTCATTTTCATGCCAAATTTGGCCCTAATCGAGGAACAGGGTGGGTTCAGAATCGCCAAACTTAAAGATTTGGTAAATATCGCGGGTTTTCGGCCCGAATGGGCGACGATATATATCGATTAGGGCTCCCTCCCAATCCCTTCTCTTCCCTTTCCCATCGCTCCCCTTCCTTTCCCTTCCCTTTTCCTTCAGCAGCGGTGATATACAGCGGCTTGGCCATGCTTACGTTTTCTACTCAGTACATGTTACCTGGGACCGTGGCTCGGTTCTCCTCTGACGGAAGTGCGATACGTTATGTACTTCCGGTTTTGTGATAACGTCATGTTTTCACATAATAGAATGGGCAGAATCAGAGACGACGCGTATGTTTAGTCGAGTTCGTCAGGTGGCGGCACCGAAGGCGAAGTCTGCCGCCTCGGGCTGCATCTTGTTTTTCGGTTGGCCATTTTTCTTCGATCTCACTTGGACCTCGGCGTTTGAGGACCATCGATGTCGGAGGTCGCGATTCACTGAACCGCGTGACCCCATGTATGCCTAGCTGCGCCACGGTAAGCGAGACGTAAAAGTACATAGCTATTAATAATTCAAAAAAACGAACATAGTCACTATTTGCGTATGCAGAATGTGAGACAGGGTGAGAGCTCGTTCGGCGCAGTTAGTGCGAATGTTGTGAAAGGTGAAACGGGAAACTAGCCGAGAAGAAAAAGTCGAATGAGGGAGATGCACGCCGCTTGGCGGTAGAGACGGTTCGATGCTAGCGGACGTAATTATTCAAAGCTCAACAGCTGAAGTCGAACGTTTTGCATGAGCGCTCGCTCGCTCGCTCACTGGCGTTGTTCTCAGCTCGCGATCCGTCAGTGGATCGGTCCGTCCGTCCATCAAGCTGTTGACCGGTCTGCTACTCCCAAGTCCTGGCCGGCCGGACGGACGGAGATCTCCGCCAGCAGCTGTCCTGCTCGTGTTCCCCTGAATAGAACGTCTGTTACCGGCCGCCGCAGTCGGCCTCAACGACGATTTACATTCACGAGTCAAGCCTGCAGTTGACTCCCGCCTCTCGCTCTTAGATGTTTTCTGCATGGTCCTACTGTGGCCGTACAGCATCCCAAAACTTCCCACGTTGTCGGATTATTACTTTCTTTCTTTGTTACATGGGTGTGACGCAGTATAGTTGGCTACTCGCTAACTTATCATCCAGCAGGCAATCGATCAACACCGACTTATAAGGCGCTATAAAACTAAGACGCGAGCGAATCGAAGTCTCTTCGCCGCGACAACCATAGTGTCGTTTTGAAAGCCTAACAGAACGTAACAGACCTACCGAGCCAAGCCGCCTACTTTCCTTATGGGATACTTTATGTGACCTGGTATACCAGCGCTCACAAACTACCAGAATCTGACTGCAGTAGTCGGCGTCGTTGTTGTCTGACAACCACTCTGGTATACCGAGCCGTTTTCGATGAAGCATGCCTACAGCAACTACCATAGATACGCAACAGCCACGCCCTGTTAGGTCTTGGAAAACGCCACTTATGTGACGTGCTCTTGCTTTGGTTTTTAGTCTACTTCTGAAAGTACTTACTGTACTTACTAGTCTTACTGGTTGACAATAATTATCAGAAAGTGGGTTCCGGTTCCGGACTGTAGGCGTGCTAATGTACACTGTGTCCCAAAAACGTCAGTACTTTGGCTTGCTATAATTTTGACGTACATCAACCGGTTTTGATAATTTTTGGCAGAAATATTGGTAAGAAAGTAAGCATTTAAATGATACTTTATTTTTTCACCTTATCTAACCAATGTTTCTGCACTACCTGGGGAAACAGAAAGCCGAAAATTGCGTGTTTCCCTTAAACGCTAAATGTTGCTTTGCCATCAGACACAAAATACATTCGTATTATGACTTGATCACAGCTGAACCACCCTTCATTCGCACAAGAATCAGTCGTATTCACCAAACGAAACGTATGACGCGAGTATAGCATGCTACCATCTTACCACACACTGATCGTTTACCACGTCCGCCATAGCAAGCCACAATAGTGACGTTTCGGGGGACACAGTGTAGAAAGCTGTCGCCGGTAGACTGGACCAGTATTATAAAGAACTTCTTATACTGGACGTACAAACTTGTTATAAACTTCATTGTCGTCGCTTCAGGTTGGTTAGAAATGCCCGCCACCTCACGATGCGGAGGCAGCACGTAGCCCATATCTGCAACTGCATCGTCACGTTCTGTCTGTTACGTAAATTTTGAACAAGATAATGTAGGTCTACAGTTCGAACATTTGAAAGCGAACTTACTGCAGGCCTAATCAAAGAACAAAATCAAAAATGGCAAGTACATAGGTGGCCTAATACAACATACGCTAATAATAATGTAACGTGCGATAGGCCTATACAAAACAATTTAACAAGAAGACAAAATTATGAAAGCAAAACACGTGTCTCGATGATGTAACTACAGCCATAGTCCCTATAGAAAACTGAAGAAAAATTAACATAAACTTTTAAGAGAGAAAATAAAAACAACATAGAAAGAAGTGACTGAAAATTCCGACGCGTCGTAGAAAAATTTGAAGTCGGAATTGAAAAAGTCAATGAGGACGCCGTCGAAACGTCGTCGAAAAATCTGGTCAAAAACGTTCGACGCGATCGACGTCGGACTGTAGTCCTACTCCTAAGTAATATCATCTTTTTATTTATTTTTTCATTTAAGTTGTAGGATGTAGGGATGTTGTGAAGCAGGGTGATACTGAATAGTACAGTACGCATCCTGTCATTTCTCGTGATAGAGGGAGAGAGAAACACATCAACTGAGTATAGAGGTGGATGTATCATTGTGAATCGCCAGGTGGCAGCATCGCTCCGTCTTACATACACTTAGCCTACTCACATCTGCGGCAAATTTCTGTCCAATTTCGGGTGTAGGATGTTAGTCATCATGGCATCGAAAATGATACCTTAATGCGCGGCGTATAGACCTATTGTAAAGCGGTCGATTTCGTGCAAGCCAATCAATCGCGCCAATCAACTGCCACTTCCGAGCTTGTAAAGCGCGCTGGTTCGGTCATCGCTAAGCAGCGCTATATATGAATCCGACCTTTACATTTACCTTTACCTTTAAATGCATAGATGTACATGCCGGCGTGGACAGCTAACAGCTTAGAGTCATATTGGTTATAATCGACAACTTGGTGCGTTCAAAAAGATTTGACGCCAAGTATGCTGCTAGTAACATCTCACTAATTCACGTAGACCTAATAAACGTACATATTTATTATGTTTGCGCTGCTTTCTGTATCAACTCGTCTGCGCTTCTGCTGTTCATTGTGTAGATATTTCTAGTATGTTTCAGGAAGCTGATGATGCGTTGTTTCGCACCATATTAAGCAGCAAATCACATGTCCTTTACACATATTTGTCTGAGCGGCCAGATACTCACTACGAACCAGAAACCACAATAAATTTCGTATCCCAAAAACTAGCGATCTCGGTGATCGACATTTCATCATTAGAATGTTCTATAAAAACTTATACTGATGCCATTTTACAAACCAAATTTATGCCTATATGTCGTTATCGTTCGTTGTGTACAATTTGTAACCACCGTATTTTATTGTATGTATATGTGTATAATTATTGTACACAGTTGCGTTTGACAACTGTTTTTAAAAAATAAAAGATGAAATGAGACGAGATATACATAGCTCTTTTGTTGCTGTTGCTGCGGCTTTTTAGCAAACGTCAACGTATTACGTTACGTTTGCTAAATGCGATCGCAATTCCGTCTGTCGTCTGTCGTCTGACTGTCTGTCTGTCGTCTGTAACGTTGGTGCGCCCTACTCAGCCGGTTGAAATTTTCGGCAATTTTTTTCCACCATACGATAGCTCAGGGAGTCTAGTTTTTAATGCCAAAAATCGTTGGTGGGGGACGCCCCTTTCCCCCTGAGAATTGCGTTCAAAGTGACCCGCCACCCTTTCAAACTGCGCAATTTCGACAAATATCGACTCATAGTGCCTCAACCGTGATAGTTAGCGAAAAAAGTTCAATTATCACCTATAGGAAGTCGACCACGCGCTTTCCAACGAGCCATAGATGAACCGTGTACGTTAACCCTAAGTC
>Ga0209780_1003341_pt1 | contig 11915 bp, 8 predicted proteins | sample WorMetexBAHAMAS2_FD_187384 | JGI IMG/M metagenome (GOLD analysis project Ga0209780, IMG submission 187384) | Marine gutless worms symbiont microbial communities from Max Planck institute for Marine Microbiology, Germany - Inanidrilus exumae... | ecosystem: Host-associated > Annelida > Digestive... | reverse complement strand
AAATGCACTGAACTTTTGTTCTGAAAATATACTGACAAGAAAACCGAGGATCACAAAATGAAATCTTGAGTTTCACATTGCACATATGGATACACATCTAAATTATTATTTTTTAAATAGAAATTTCAGGCAAATAATTTTGTATATGATATCATATTACTTGTTCAAACTCAAATTTAACGAAGGCAGATGTTAACAACATTACTGCATTAAAGCTAAAATGCAGTTAACTTTCGTACTGAAAATATAGTGACAAGAAAAACCAAGAATCGCAATAAAACATCGTTTATGTAACAGAAAAACAAAATTTTAAATATCGTAATATGTGGACACGTGTAAGATATTATTCTAAGATAAATTTCGCGAAGCCAACCTGAGCGACTGTCTCCATCTCCCGACTAAGAGTTGAGTTTTGTTCTATCAGTTCCTTGACCTTTGTTTTGGCTTGTTTGCAGTCAGCCTTCAAGCGACCATGCTCAGTCAGCAGCGTCTCATGCTCACATGTCAGACGATCGTGTAACCGCTGAAGTTCGTCGTGGTCATGTTCAATAACATCCAACTGACCCTTCACGTCAACCAGCTCCGCATTATCGGCATGGCGCCTTGTCTCGTAGCGAGACAGTTCCATCTGTAACGACTCGTTCTGTGAGACGACTGAAGCGTTCTGTGACAGCAAAGCCGCATTTTCCACCTGCAGAAAAGCAACTCTTGACTGCAGCTCGTTGTACTGCAGCTGCTGTGAAGACATTTGTGACTGAATGACAAGAAACTGTGACTGACTGTGCTTCAGCTGATCTTGTAGAGACGTGTTCTCCTGTCTCAGACCGTGTTCATTTTCATGCAGCTTTCCAAGCTAGCAAATAAATGCAAGCAAATAAACGACTGATTAAACTAACGTTTTTGTACACTGCACTTCTACAGTATTAAAGTTTTGCTGAATTAAAGTTTCACTTCTTTCAATTTTAATGCACCGCTTTTAATAATGCTAGAAATATGTGACTTGCACTTGAAGCAATATATCAAATATGATATCAAAATATGATATCAAATACTCACTGTCATTAAGTATCGTTAACACAAAATACCGTATTAACACAATGCACAGGAATGATATAATTTCAAAACTTTTGAAGGGTCTTTTTCAGAATAAAACATCAGCAACAATAACAGATATCTGGTGTGATAAAATGTAGTAAGTCATTAAAGAACTAGAAACAGCTCACATGAGAAGACTAACATGGTAATATATTCAGTATAAAACTCAAGTCAAAATTTAGCAAAATGCAACATAATGCAACCAAATTAAATATTATTCATTATTAAACCTGTTTTTCAGCTTGCATCAGCTGATCTCTGAGATGTTTCATATCTTCACCGCCGGAACCAGCTCCCTGACAATATCGCTGAGTTACATACAGTGTCCTGACAACAATAAGATACATGATACATGCACAGTAGCAACCACTTTTTACAAATAACATTCTTAATTACGTCTCAACATTATTACATTTATGCTACATTATGACAACTCATCATCATCATCATCACCATCGTTTCTGGTTTGCATCACTAAGAGGTTAAAAGTGTGTAGCATCATTTGCAGTCAGCAGCATAAACAGCAGCCATGAGCCATACTGATGGCTTCAGTGAATGAGAGCTTGTGGGACTTGACGTTATCGATGTAATCCAGGACCATCCAGATGGTCTTTACAAATAGGGCATCTCTTCAAATGGGCACAGTTAGTTAATTTAATAATATCTATGGTTTGCCCACTTCCATTGTTAAATATCCTATGTGGCATTGCTTATATAACCAGTAAAAATTTAATAAGTAATTAACTAGTAATTATTTCTGTTATGCAATCATTATTACTTCATTATAATTTTACCATATTATTTCATTGTTTTATTTCCTATATTATGAAAATTAGTACCATCACTTTATTACTGTATGACACTATGCAAGCACGGTATATGCTATCGTCATGTCTTTGTCCATCCGTCTGTCTGTCTAAACCAGCACTGTACCAAAAAGGCTAAATGCAGGATCATGCAAACAATGCCATACGATAGCCTAGGGACTCTTAGTTTTCTGAAGCCAAAAACCTTGACGAAATTCCGATGGGGTCACCCCATACAGGGTCGCCAACATCTCGCTATATCTTGAAACGGTGCAAGATAGGGACATAGTTATTATAGAACACTAATAGGAACTCGTGTGTTCTGTATATCGATTATCGAATGACGCTATTTCCAGCGATCTCGAGTGACCCCTAATTACCCAAAACCACCCCATTTTCACTATTTTGTATTGCCTTTCGTATCTTAGTAGTGGGCATAGACAGAGACTACTAATTTGGTAGATAGGATAATCGTAGCAAGTGCTAGCCGACAGATGGCAAACTATCCCTGAAAGAGGCGTGGTCAGGTCATGTGGACCATCTAAATTTTGGTCGGCACCAACCATATCTCCGGAACGGCTAAAACTAGAGTGGTCAAATTTTGCCTGCATGTAGGCTATGTCAAGTCCCAGCATAAAGATGACAAATCACCCTTAAAAGGGACGTGGCCATGGTCACGTGATCCACTTTAAATTTTGACACCTCCAGAGATATCTCTGGAATGGCTGAAGCTAGAATTGTCAAATTTTGCATGCATGTAGACTGTATCAAATCCTAGCCCAGGGTGACAAACTACCCAAAATAAGGGCATGGTCAGAATCATGTGACCCGTTTTTAACTTTTGCCCTAATCATATCATTGTAATACGTGAAGCCAGGCTCTTCAACAAATTTCGTGTACTGATTGATACATAGGAGTAAGAATGCATGCATGCTATATTACTCCCAAAAAGATGTGTTGAGAGTCACGTGACCTCTTTAAATTTCAGGAAATATGTCAAAATATCTCGAAAACGGTGCAAGACAGAAACCTAGCTGCAATAGAAGACTAATAGAAAATCATATATGGCCTATCGAGTGACACCATCGCCAATGCCCTTGAATGACCTTGAAGGTCAGTTTTGCTGTTTGAACCTTTCTAATTCCAATACCTCATGAAACATAGCACGAATTTATAACACAGTACGTTGTGGCAGTCCCTCTGTGGTAGCTGAGCTTCTTGTTTCATTATTAACTTTAGTTACACAATTTTAAAACTGAAAAAACTCTTTGGATAAATAATGCTTTGTTTACTGTGTATATGCCCTATTCATGTGATACACCTAAACAGGGATAAATGCAGTCCTTGAACTGTCAAAATGAGAAGAGATTGATCAGTAATCCACTGCAATTCAACACTAGAACAACTGATGGCCATTTAATGTCTAAAAGCTTTGCAAGTAACAAAGACTGGTAAGGTAATTTTGCTACCACTGCATTCACTCAAATCACAACATACTTCAAGCATAAAGCAGAAACGTTTACTTGTCTCTCGGTGATGTACTCTGACTTCTAAAGCACTCCAACTCTCCACTGAGCTGCTTGTTCTCATTCTCACTGTCTTCAAGTCTGTACAAGCATCACATACGTCAACCTGCCTTCAGCAACAATGCTATTTGGACTTTAGTAACGCATATCACAGACAGAAGACTTACAGGTGGGCACAACTGAGCCCTTGAATAGGGAGTGCACAGCATTTTTCATCAATGACTGAGCACAAAGTACACATATATGTACAGTGCCAAAAATCGTAACAATAAATCTGAGCTGCTCACACAGGATGATGGCAAAAGCAGATGGAAATTTTTAGTTGATGTTTAAATGTTGATACTTTATCTATACAGCGAATGTGTACAGGTAATAAGTTCCAGGTAGATAATAATGTGGAAACAGAAAAGGCCCCCAAGGAAAAGTTACTAGTGATGCAAGATGATTCAGCCAGACAATTTGTGTTAGGACAACGTAAGGACTTGAATGGAAGATAGTAAGCAATTAAGAGAGATATGCAAGTTGCACATTACAAAGTTTTGTCCAGGCAAGCAGACAGAGTTTGTAGGTAATGTGATGACAGTCAGACAACCTATGTAAATCATGAGAAGTGTACATAAACGTAGCCTGAAGCCCCGTCCACACCAGCAACAATGTCGAATCAACGTTTTACTTTGTCGAAGCAACATTCAACTTTGTTGCCAAAACAGCAACAATGTCCAACGAGTTTATTGTAAAATATCGTCCTTTCGATAAAATCCAATGTTGCTTTGACACTGTTACCGTTTTTGGCAACAATATCGAACGAGTTTTTCATGAAATTTTGTCCTTTCGACAAAGTCTAAACAAACTGAACATGTTCAATTTGTTTCGACTATGTCGAAAGGACAAAATTTCGTTCGACATTGTTGACATAAACGGCAACATTGTTGCCAAAAACAGCAACAATGTCGAAGCAACGTTCGACTTTGTCGAAGCAACATTCGCATTTTTTAAAAGAATCGTTAGACTTGAAGCATTCGACAATGTTGCTTTGACGCTGTTGCTGGTGTGGATAGGGCTTTAATCACAACATGAAGATCATGTGTGAAAAACAATATATGAACAGCACTCATTATTATCTAGGGCTGCTGCATATCAAATAAAAACTTTAATTGTGATAACTCGCTCAATTAAAATTACTAATCAAAATTAATCACGCTTTCTTATGTTTTTATGAAGCCCTTGTGTTTATGTCTTTTACCTTTCTCCCGAGTTACGGACGACAGCAATAATAAAACATAGCCCAGTAGTGACGCTGACTAAACTTAACTACCGTAACTAAATCTAGCACCTCTCAGAATTTAGAAACGTAAACTACGTCTAAGAACTTAAGTCATATCCAGGCATAACTCTTATTAGTTTCTCGACCAGTTGTTCAGAAACACCAGTTTATTAATACTTCCCAACGACAGTGAGACTCGTTTCTTGCTGACGACAGCGAAAACAGTCGGTCACATAGCATATAGTTGTGGCAGGTATGGTAAGATATTTGTGAGCCAGTGTAACAATGGTTGCACCAGCATGCACCTTCTCTCACTAGAGGACAAGCAGTTCATCAATCGCAAATTCATCTTGAAATGGCAAACACAAACAGTCAGACATGCTTGTGATTTTTGTTCTGATGTGTCTTGTCGTCTTCTGACTCTGAGAACTCATACTGCTGTGTGAAAACCACTGTAAATGTAAATTACTAAATAAAATCACTGTGCCCCAGTTTCCTGCGATTAGTTTATAAAATCGTGATTAAACAACAAATTATGATTAATGTATTATGCATTAATTGTAGTGTTAACTACAATTAGCTGCAGCTCTACGATTATCACATAGCAATACGTTATTGTTATACAATGACGACAAAACAAGAACTGGATACTGATCATTAAGCACAATATTACAGAAGAAAATTTCACATCTGCAACCAGCCAGTAGTGTCTAAAGAACATGATTCCTTTATTTAAACAGAGTTCTGAAATACCAGACCTTATCGTATAAACAACCAACACAAACCTCTGTTGAAGCAGCATGACTTGATCCTGCAGTCCATTGACTCGCTTCTGGAAAGTGTCTTGCATCCTAATCTCCAGTTCTTTATATTCTCTGATCCATACGACATCACAATGTAAAAACATCATGCCTACTGCCGCTACTGCTAATAATAGCACTACTAACTATTAACTACTGTACTATTAACTTTGATTTCTACGGACCGCATTAGCCGAGAAGGTAAAGCAACTGGTAGAATCTGTCTGTCCGTCTCTCCGTCCATTTGTTTCCACTCAATCTTTTGATCCGACTGACCTTTGAACTTGAGTTTTTGTTTGTGTGTGTGGGGGTCACGACCATAGCTCGCCTGGGACTGAAAGTGAAGGTCATAGGTCAAGGTCAAAGTCAATGTCCAGCATGTCCAGTATGGGCATGGTAACGCAGTAACACAGTCAATCTGACCCCGATCCTCGATTGAGGACAGTTTTTCTAGTGTTTTCTGTCATTATTCCAGGTTAGACCAAATCTTTAGAATTTGTTGAGCACATTTTACAGGTCGGAGGCCATTCCTATGATTCAAAGAGCATTATAGCACTAAAAAAAGAAACTCACACACCTATCAAAAACAACATGATTATTTCACACAATCCATAATTTTACAATGTAAAAAACTCACCAAAAGCACCGATGCAATAACAGAAAACTTGTTAACGATAAAGGAAGTCACACAAGTATATCACTGTTCAATACATGTACAACTTTTTCACAGAGAAAGACAGTACCATAAAACAACTGCATGCTTACTCATCATTCCGTGCCACTCCAGCTGTGGAGGACTTCACCATCTTAACCTCCATCTCTCTGTTTATTCGCTCCACTTCATCGGTCAACTGCTGTGTCCGGATCTTTTCGTTTACTAGATCCTGTACAAAAAACCAGTGCTTTATACCGCTGTTATCGCTACTGTTAGCATCTGTTTACTTGACCCTCCTCCTAGTCTGTGAGGTGGGCGTCTGTGGTATCTTTTCATAATCTAATACAGTAAATCCACATAAACAATCTGTATTATTGCCAGCACATACATAACTTGTCTAACAAATGATGACAGACTAATCAAAATTCGCCCTAATGAAATGTAACACTACTGGCCTGCCGTGCTGCCCCCTGCTGAGTTACGTTGTGCCACCGTGGAGTGCTACCGACGTCGACAGACGACAGATAACAATAGATGCCAGCGAACAAAACAATATTGCCCCCCCTACACTATGTGTAGGTGTGCCAGTAATAATATTTCACAATGTACAATAAATGCATGTTCATGCAACAATAAATAACAAGCGGTCAAAGAATTTTAACGAGGACGCATCGTGGGGGGCGGATTTCTCAGGGTAAAAAGTTAATATGACACCAGCCACTCAGGAACGATGCAGTCAGCGGCAGCAGTCGTGCTGCTGCCGTCACTGATTTTTTGCTGCACACACCACAGCAGTTACTTGCAATGCTTTTCAATGGGCCCGGCAACCCCCACAAATTGCTCCTGTCCCTTGGAAGATCTGGACTCCATCTAATACATGGTTCTTTAAGGCAACCTGAGTCACCCACCCAAACGGCATCTCGATCTGTACATCCGGTTTTGCAAAAACGGATGAATTGATCAAGATGTCAAGATGGCATGAGACCCATGGTGCATTCTACCATGCCAATTCACAATAATTTCTTGATCACTTCCAAAATCCAACTAATTTTTCTCTGTCCTATAATCTACCTAGTCATCAAATTTCATAAAACTCCACAAGTCTTTGAGTCGTCCTGTCACTAATCAAACATATGGTAAAATGGCAGTAAAAACAGTACATCTGCCAAAGGTGACATATTCTAAACAACTTATCACCAGTCTAAACTGCAATGAATTTTAGTGAGTCAGTTCATATAAATCTACACATTTCCAGGAATACCTATTATGTGTCGCGTAATACATTACATACTTTCATTCGCTCAGTCTTACAAACCTGCCTAAGAGCTGCCAGTGTTTTCTTGTCAACATTCATCTTCTGAAGTAAATCACAATTTTCCTTTTCCAAGTCATGGATATGAACTTCACACTCTTTCATATATTCAATTGTTGTAGACATAGCTGAACAGTCACATCCACATTCACATTAATTCTTCAAATTTGTTTATACTTTAGAAGCTCCCACGCTTTCAATGTAACTCCATGCTAATCCAATCACATTATTTCCACATGATATAGTCGACACACAAATTAAATAAACACAAGCGATGATTACAAATATAATGAAACTCAAATGCCAACTACTGTAAAAAAGGCACTACCTTTATTCATGTGTTCTAATTCAAACATCTTCAATGAAAGTTCATCTATTTCTGCTTCCTTTGCAGCAACAGTCTGTTTTATCTTTTTATTCTCTTTGTCCAAAACACACCTGTCTTTCAGCAGTTGTTTATTCTGCTCCTGCAATTCATCAAGCTGTACACGGATGGCTTCTGACTTCCTCTCCATCTGTTTTTGCTCTGCCAAAGCTCTTTCAAGGTTCTTACTGCATTGTTTCAGCTCTTCATTCTCATACTGAAGTGTTTCTAGTTTATTAGTGAGATACTTAATACTCTCATTTAACTCTGAATTTTGCACCTCCCTGCCGGACAATTCTGTTTCCAGCTGCTGCAAGATTGATATTTTTGCCGCAGAATCCTCTGTCAACTTACGTGCAAGGCTCTTCAGTTCCTCCTTTTCGTGTTCCAAGTCGGCAACTCGTTCAGCACTTGCCTTTAGCGAGTCTATATTTCGTTTCAGATGCTGAATCTCAACAGCCAGTTTTATGTTTTCAGTTTCCACATCTTCCTTCTTGGATACCGACTGCTGAAGAAGTTCAACGGACTTGGTCAGCCGAGTGTTCTCTATTTGCACCGACGTCAGCTCCTGCTCAGCTAGCTCCAACTTCTCGCAAGACATTTGCAGCGTTTTGACAGTTTTCTTCAAGCTGTCAATTTCACGCTCCTGACTCTCGCTTTTTTCCTCTGCACACCTAAGCTCTTTTACAGTTGTCGTTAGTCTTTCGCAGCTTTTCTCGAGCTGTTTATTTTCGCACTCTAGACGAGATACCTGAGTTGAACTTAACAGTATCTTCTCACTGAGCTTAGTGTTCTCTCGTTCCAGATCCAGAATCTGATCGTCGTTTGTCTGTTCACTTCTTTCACGAACCGTCACAACGGTCTGAGTCAGCTGTTCAATTTCCCTTTCCAGTTCTCTCACTTGACGATCGCCGTTTTCACGCAAAGTGTCGACGGTTTCTTCGAGGCTGTTTTTCGTCCGACTTAAGTCACGCACACCAGCTTCTAACTCCGTCATCTTCTTCTCCTTTTCAGCAACATCGGTGAGCAGCTTCTCAACTTTCTGGGACAGACGACTGTTTTCCTTTTCTAGTTCAAGCATCTTTGATGTGTTTTCGAGAACTGCACTTTCGCTGGTCTCCTCCAACTTGCATCGAAGCCTCTGATTCTCTAGCTCCAGTCGCAGCATTTGTGAATTTGTGGACTGAGTCAGCTGATCCATCAACGATATTGCAGGACCTACATACATACAACTTGCACTAGTAAATATGGTCGTTACATACACGACAACAAACTGTTACGGCAAATGCAGAGAGTAAAGTGAAAGACATTCAACTAGAGGAAGCCGGGACTCACACACAAGAGTGCAAAAACCCATGCCGGAAAAACCCAGCATAGCTTACGTATGCAGCTAGTGGCAAGCAAACGCTGGGAAATGATTCAGGGAAAACTCAGTGTTGCTGGCATGGCTTGTGTGGCGGGAAAAAACAGCACGGAAAACCCAGTGTGGCTTATGTACACAGCCAGAGTCAATATTTCATTCTGTCTGAAGACCCACAAAGACGTTGTGACATTGACCTCTTAACCCCAAAATAAACGGGTTTCCAGGACTTATCGCCAAGTTTGGTGATCCTAGCTGCATTGTTTTTGAGACATCGCCTGGAACACAGACAGACGAACAGTAATAAAAACCCTACCCCTGTGACTGTCATCAGCATGGTGATTACTAAAATCAACAAACTTTACAGCCACAAGTCTGAAAATCATTGCATCAGCGCTAAGCGTACCTTCACATGATTCCGCTACTTCCTGAATGAGTACATCGGCAGAAGTGCTGTCTCCAGTGACAAGTTTGTTGTCAAACTCAAGACGAACATTTTCTCGCATCAAATGTGCAATCTGTTGACGATCTTTCTCTCTTTCCTAAACATACAGCAACAACATCACATTAAATGTGCATCTAATGGCATCAGCTGCACAAACCAGCAGTGAATACCCAATACTGCATCACAGCGACTTACATTACTTACGACAATCAACGTCAAGTGAACCATATTCAGCTAACTGGCAAAAACTAATTCAAATTATTTCATTGTAACTTTGAAAATTATCAACAAAACAAAATGCACTCAGCGACTGCTGGCAATTGCCACACATAGCATAGCAAAGTGTACAGGGTCCAAGTGACCAGCAGTCAAAATAAAAACATTAAACAGTACTTAAATATGACACCCACTTCCAGATTCGTAATAGATAACTAACGCCATGAGCCACAAATTTTCCATGAGCAACACCATCTCTGGCGGGTCTACCCTTTTGTGAGTGGATTCAGACCCTCATCTGATACGAAGTAGCTATGGCAATCCTCGCACCACAAAACAACTGGATTCACTGAGGCGTTTAGCACAATACACCAACATTACACACACAAACAAACATCCTATAGGATAAGTTGAATATGGCTACCTTGGTCGGCTAATAAAAGATAAATTAAATACAGTCTGTATCTGGAGTTTACTTCAGCTTACAACTGATTACCAAAGGTCTACCAAAAATGAACTCTGCAGAATGTTGCAAGTTGGACTTATCACAAGCTTGGAACCTTTCCATTCCTTCCTTCCATCAAAATAACTGATGACATTATGTATATATGTCAGAAATGGTGCCATTTTACCTCAGCTGCCGATGCGAGCTGCTGTTTATACTTCTGCAGGTCACTTTCAAGGTCGACAACGGTTTCAATGCGTTTGTGACAGACTGCAAGCTGATCAGTAAGTAACTGATTGGCGTCGAGTAGTGACGAGCTGTCTGCACGCAACTCATCCACTCGCACTTTATAGAACTCCAGCTCCAGCAGCTTCTCCTTCAGTCGTGTTACTTCCTTCTCGTACTTCTCTACCTGACTCGCCTGCGTCCAGTACATCATCAGCATCATCAGCAGCAGCTGGGCCACAGTGACAGGTGTAACACCAATACTGCATGTCAACAGCTTGTCCTTGGCGAGTCAGCAACGTTTAACGTCACACTTGACACTCATTAGCCTGGCCATGTTAGGTCATTTCTAAATACGTTTTTTTACGATAGTACTAACAATCAAATTAATTAAACATGGATCACGTGACCACCCACTCTCCTTTTTGGTTTATTTTGTCATCCACTGATACTAGCCAGTGTTCCAACGGTCAGTCCGTGTACTAAATCTAAAATTCATTCCCGGTATTGGTATTTGGCAGTTAAGAAGAGGTGCAGTGTCCCTTCCTCCTTGAGTCGGTCAGTGCATCAAGAAACGAAAAAGTCCAGTAGGTAATTTCCTGGACAGTGTCAGTGTGTTGAATTCCCTTCACAGCTTCGACACTATTGGCTGGGGCACCTGCTCCAATTATCCGCCCAAAGGCTCCCTTTCCAGAGAACTGTCACAAACAGATAACTTGGGAAAAATGCCAAAAAAAAACAAAAATTTCAAATAGTATCAACAGATACACACACTGTAGAACTATAATAAGGTCATTAAATTCAAAAGGGGTCACGTGACCTCATCACGCTTCCTGTAGGGGATGTATCACCAGTCAGCTAGTATTTGCTGTGGTTAATTTCTGTATCAAATTTGGAAATGTGCATGTTCACCCATTCCAAAGACAAAGAAAGTATACCAAAAACAAGTCCATCCACCATGGGGGGAATTTAGAGATTTGAGGGATAAATGGCAGTCGGCCCTCCCCTCGGTGGTAGTCAAACTTATACGTGATATTATGCCCACAAACCTTCTGGATAAAGTATTGCAATTGCAAAAATCTTATAAAACTACTCAAGTCGGAAAGCAAACAACATTTGTGGGTGCCGCCTGTCACAGATGTTTTCATAACACATCCTGTGATGACAAGCAAGATGTACATATCAACAGCTTTAGCACAAATTTCAATTATGTCATCTACTATCAACCCTCAGTTATTAATTGAAATAAAGCTACTAAAACAAGGTGTCGCCCTAACGGGACGTAACCGTACTGGCCAGCCGTGCAGTGTCGGCCGCCCGATTCCCACGCGCCCGGTCGCCGGCGCGCCGACCATGCGCACGCCGGCAGCGTTACAGACGACAACGACGACGACGACAGACG
>Ga0209780_1003340_pt1 | contig 11916 bp, 9 predicted proteins | sample WorMetexBAHAMAS2_FD_187384 | JGI IMG/M metagenome (GOLD analysis project Ga0209780, IMG submission 187384) | Marine gutless worms symbiont microbial communities from Max Planck institute for Marine Microbiology, Germany - Inanidrilus exumae... | ecosystem: Host-associated > Annelida > Digestive... | reverse complement strand
GTGGATTCATCTACTGACAAGAAGATAAGACGAGTAACATAACATCTGAACATAATATCTGTATACGTGTTTGTCTGCTGCTGAACTCAACATACTTCCGTCGTCTGCCCGTTTCGTTTGACAAATTGGACGCTATTCTCATGTTTCGTTGAATTAAATAGACATTTTTGAACACGTTGCAACCGCTCAGTATTTACGTCTGAAATTGCATAATTTTGTGAAATATAAAGATAACCAGACGAGACTCGCCAAATCTGTGAAGACACAAAGTGTACGTGCATGTAAAGTTTCGTTTGAAATTTTTATGGGATGTGTGAAATATTCGCGAAAGTCACAATACGAGGTTACTTTTTTCTGCCGGACCCTGTGTTTGCGGTGTCATTGTCACTATGTATAAATATCGCATCTTCCGCCTAACGATCGCACGTGAGGTCAACGACGGCAGACCTTGAGAAAGTACTTCAGGGCGTCGTCGACGGTTGCCGAGGGAAGCGTAGCGAAAAACGTCGAAGCCAGTTTTTTCTCGACCCACGACAATGAGTACACCTGCAGACAAAATGCCACACATCGCCATGAAGGACCGCGAGGAGAATTTCTGTTAAGACCGTGTGAGAAAGCAACACTAATAAAACTGGCATTGAACATGTTAAAGATGTTCTGAGAGTATGCCGAAAGCACAACCCGAGACGAACTCCATTAATTACTGTAGCAAGTGTTGGACGTGTCCAACACCAGATTAAGAGTGATTTATACTGCAAGCACGCTGTAGCCTAGCAATTGTTTTTGTTGTGTTGCTTATACTGTACGTGGCAAACAATGAAATCAAACGGCCCGGTTTTTTCTGCGCTACTCTGTAGAAACAACGTAGTGCCATCAGGTATTCTTTCACGTCGAAAATAACACCAGTGACACATATCTTGGCCCATGTACTCACAAAGTTAGAATGTTGTGTGGTTGCGCTGCGATAGGGCGTTGCACTTGCGATTGACAGATCGCGGGTTCAATTCCAGCCGGTCCGTTTTCACGCAACATAGGTCAACACGTCAACTCAGCCTTGCATCCTTCCTGGGTCGCTAAATCGAGTACCTGCTTCGGCTTGGGATTCTCACCTCTGCCAGGTGGCTGGTAGCACTGTGTGATCCCATGCGGCATGTGAGTTTCCCACTGCGGTGAGGCTAAGTTGTAGCTAACCGCTATACACTGTTTACTTTATTTTACTTTACTTTACATTACTTTACTTTAAGTTGCAGTCATTTATCGGAAGAAATCACAATTGTAATTGTACATTAACATTTAAAAATATATATAATTTGACTAAAGCGGCGATGCATAGACGTCTAGAGTACATACTCCGTAGCACCAGCGACCGAGTAGATAATAGTTCGTTGGATCTTTTGGATTTAGTGCAATCGCCTTTTCCACGTGTTCCTGTAACATTTAGCAGAACATTAGGCCTACATTCGTTTGGCTTACAGAATACCGAAACTATGGTGCAAGCAAACCATGACAGCACGTTATTACACTTTGAATTCAAAACCCGACGCTTGCGTGGTTTCGACTGATTAATGAGAAGATGTGTCAGTTACTTTGAAGATGAATCCGGTCTGTATTCTCACTTTCGGACTTTCAAAGTCGCCGACCACTCCGGTTGTAATAGCGAACCTACAACGAATAACCACTTGAATAAATCAACGACAGAAGTAGGTCCTACAGAGTCACTCATCTGTGCACAATGGTCCGCTAGTCCGAAGGGTCTATAGTCCGAAATGTATGGAATGAAAATATTCAGTGTCGTGTAGGCCTAACACCTATATACCGGTACTCCTATTATTCCGTCGAAGAAAGAACTGAAATTTAGGCAAACAGATTTTACCGAGCGACCAATACGAATTTGGAAAAAAATTCAAAAATTTCCTTCAGGTGAGCAAAATTGTGCGGAAAATTGGAAAATTCTTAATGGAAAAATAGGCGACATTGTTTTTCGTCCAGAATGTAAGAAAGTCGGCAAAATTGGCCGTGCACAATAAATAACTACACTGCGGTTTAATAATGATTATTTCGCGAAATCCGTTGAGATTATAGCGCCACAGCTGACCTGTTCAGGTACATTAATGCGTGCAGAAAATGGCAATTACTTGCTGCGAAGTTGACCAACAGAAATTACCATTTGTGAGCAGCAGCCGAGTTGGAGTCAATCTGAAGCGACCTGGCGGCGAGGTCTCTGGATAGATAGGCCAGGCGTTTCTCCTCGCTCTTATTACGTTGTGACTCTATCTGTGACTTGAAGTGTGTCGCCTTCGATAACCGCCAGATAAAATTCACGTCGTCAGACAACTACAACGATCGTATGACAAAGAGTTGTTTAGCAATAACACTGTGACATTATAACGTAAGTAGTTAACAAGCTACGGAAATGACGCTGACTGCTTTCTTTTCTTTCTTTCTTTATTGCAAGCACAGACCAGCCTACTTCAGGACCTCAGCGCTGAGCCGTATAACGGTCCAGTGCGCTAGCCCAGGGAGAGGAGGGATATTGGCAGGTGTATGCAGATGTGTGCGTGAGTGCGGGGAAGGCGGGGTTAGTAAGAGGTGTACAGCTTGTTGGGTATTTCTAGCGTACTGCCCCCTCTAAACGTGGCCTACTGTCTGGCTTAGTCCTGACTGGCGCTGTGTGTTGCGCCACCCAGTGGCTAGCCAAGTCTATTTGCTTCAGCTCACGCCGGCGCGGCTAACAGCATTGACGCTGCTAATCAAGGTGTCAGCAACGGTCTCAGTTTATAGAAGACACCGTCGAACCCTCTTCCTGCCTGGGATTATCTCCCTATTCATCACATGCGTAGGAATTATTTGAAATATTATTTGGTAGGCGGACGCGCCCGGACTGAGGTTTGAACCCGGCCACTGAGCGCGTCACGCTCTACTGCAGATGGATGACGGCCGAGTGCTTTGACCACTGGGCTACATGGGCAGGTGCGTCAACTTCGTTAACACTGCGTTTTATTACTAATTCGATTAATCGTTAGAACAATAATTTTTCCTCCAAAAATTGTTAGTGGGCAGATTTATCGTTATCAATCGTTATGCCAATTAATCGTTAATCGAATAATCAATTAATCGTTATCAATAATTAATCAGTAATTTTTTAAAAATTTGTATTGTCAAATTACAGTTGATGAAAAATTGAAAATATACTGTACTATAGTCTTATGGCTCTGTTCTATGGGACCTGGACCATCCTGCATTTAATGCTTTAGTGCCACGTGGAGAAAGGGTTTAAGGAGGGTTTGGGATGTTCCATATTGTACCATAGCAAATTATTACCTGTTGTGAGCAATTACCTGCCATTATTAGCAGTGGTCGAACTAAGAAAAAGTGGTGGGAGGACGACACAGAAGCGCCGAAGCCCGAAAGCGAAGAGACTTCGACGCTCTGTATTACATGGGTATCCACAATCGCAGTGGGGGGGGGATCCCTGGTCCTCGCGGGAATTGGAGCACTGATGAAGATAAAAAAATTAGCACAATTAAATGACATAACATTAACACTGAATGACACGAGCATTGAAACATATAAAAAATAATCGATTGATCGGTTAATCGATCAATCGATTAACCCTAACCCTAACCCTAACCCTGACACTATAAACTGACTGCCTCTCAGATTCTGACTTTTTAGATATATTGTCTTTTTTATTTCATAGATATATTGAAATACACAGTCGATATGACCTACTGACTTGTTATAATACTGGGCACTAGAACCTATTATCATCATCATCATCATCATCATCATCATCATCATCATCTTTATTATACGCTCAAGGCAGAGTAAAAACAATAAAACACACATCAAATACACAATCACTCAAAAAACGATAAAACAAACACACACACACACACACACACACACAACATAAAAAATACCCTAGCCTAGGTATGCATAGTCCTCTAAAAGCAGTCCCTATCATTGCAGTATGCTGTACTGTGTTAAGCACAGGACGGTTTGTGCAGTAGGGGCTTAACTGTTCGGCAATTGCAATATATCAAGAACAGCCTTAAGTACTGAATGACTTACAGTGCCTTTCGAATGCAAGTTACATTTTCATATTTTCGTCGGAATTCCGACTGTTGGTTCATATTATTACAGTAGATTATAAGACTACGTAAACATTAAGCTAGAGGGGTTCACCTGTTGTTCTTTGGCTTTGAGCAGCTCTAAGGCTCGTTCGCGTTCCTCGGTGGAGCCCTCAAAGAGCCGATCAACTTGGCTGAATAAGCGACGAGTTACCGAAGTCGAGCTGTTGTTGACGTTCGATCGTCCGTTCTCGTCGCCGACCTGGTGATGGTGCTGAGACGCCGCGACACCCTCCAGTCTACCGTCATGAAGGCACATATAGGCGTTGCGATAGGCCGACAACAGGCACCGCATTGTCACGATGATGCTCGGTTTAATCGGACGGGCAAAAATATCCTCTGATCTTGTCTGCGGTGAGCAGAGTGATACCCGACGTCAATGAATGTTATTGCGCTCAGACTCAGAAACTTGCTATATGCGCAACTCAGAGCGAGCGAAATTGTTCTCGTTCGAGCCCGTTGTAGGCCTATGTTATATTGTGCCAGACGCTGTCCACAATCTAGACTAGTAGGCCGAATGTAGAGCTTCCAACATTCGAGCCAATCAGCTGACGCAGATTGTGCTACATAGTGGCTAAAGTAATCAGAGGAAGGCGTCATAGGTGACGTCACACGCAGCCGGTGTGTAGTCACTAGTCAGAATAATCTAAATCCTTTCGATCCTGCAATCAGGATTATTGACAGTCGGACTTCATCAGCGTTGGAGGCGAGATACCGCCCACATTCGATGCTGATGAGAACTATAAACGGCACGGCACTCGGTGGAGCGCATACCTCCGCCACGACACAGTGAAATCGGCACAGTGTCGTTACCGACGTGCAGCAGGTACATCGGCCTAAATTTTGTCGCACTGCGCCGTAACTGTCTTTTTTCCGACGTAACTTTCACTTTTCATACTGATCGTCTACTGGACTATCTATCTATCGATAAAATATCCAGAATATGTTCCGGATCGTTTCCACAATCAAATCATCTCTTCATTGATCCACAATCTGCGTATTCCATAAATTCCATGAAAATCCACCTATAATTTCCTGAGTTATACTGTTAAAACTGACAAATAGACAAATGTGGGTCCAAATATTTCCCCCCGCCTATAGCTGTGGCGGAGATAACAAATGCCTTACTTAAGACAGCTGCATAAAATACAAGCATACCTGCAAAGTGTACTGATGACATCGTTTACAGCAGTTGACAGTCGCTTTTGCAGAGTGTTTGCTGTTTTCCAGGCGTTTTTCATTATAATAAATGTTTGCGATCTCGTTATATAGTTCGATCGCCAGACAATGTATAACCACCCCCTCCTTTCAACAAATTTATCCGGTCATTCATAACTATATTCCTGTTTTCCTTCCCCATCTCGTTCGCTCATTGGAGGAATTTGCATTGCTGTGAGGTACAGACGGACCGCGCGACGCTCTGTGTCACGGCCAAGGTGTTGTGAACAAATGCGGGCGTCAAGTGTGATAAACTTGCTACGGTCGACATGCCGCGGCAAGAAAAGCATAAAATCGGCCAAGTTCATTGGCAATGTTCCAGTGGATAGTACACTTATTTTGGGAGATACCCCTTATAACAGATTTTGGGTAGGCTACCCCAAGGGTAACATATATGCTGAAAACCAGTTCGATCCATTTAGCCGTTTCGATACAATACCGGCGTGTGACGGACAGGCAGACGGACACCAGGCCCTAGCATATATCGTGCTAGACAGCGTCGCGCGGTAAAAACTGGAACAATTTGTTGCCAGATAGCAGAGTTTTGCTGTTTGATGGTTCGCAGTGTGGAACAGTTGGCTACCAACTCTGCGGTACAGCCGTTTGTCGATAAACACTTTCAAACACGAACTGAAAACGCATTTCGTGCAACGGCGGAACATCATCTGGCGCCGCCGTTGTGGTGTTTGTATGATATTAGTAATGCGATTCAACCGTCAACTAGATGGCTGTATTGTGTTGAATGAATACAATACAGTATTCGCCTCGAAGCTGTCCGCCATATGTAATAGGTGTTAATTTCTCTGGGCCCACTCGAGTTTTAATTCGACGCAAACGGCATCTCGATCGCTTCATCCGTTTTTGCCGGGCTCACTACGTGACCAACCGACAGACCCAGACAGACCACGCTACTCGGTCGGTAACAATACGCTGCACCTACGTACGTAGTACTGCGATGTAGTCTAATAATGATTGTAGCATACATCTACTTTCTTAGACTGATTTCTATGCTTTTATCGTCGTACGGAACAAGGCAATCGTAGAAAGCAGACTTCGCTTTGTCCGCGGATGTGGAATCGCACGCTTAACTATATACTTCCTTAACCTAAGTCCAGTTAATGCTAATTGCTAAATTAACTTCTTTCTTCGGCGACGTACACCGTTGCCATAGTAACACCGACAACAAAGTTTGTTTCCGTAATTCTTCCCATTAATCGTCCAATTTCTCGGTTCCTGTTTTAGTTTATTTTGCGAGTAATGTCAAAATAGTTAGTCACAATATTATTATGCCATTTAGTAATGCGAAATTGAATTCTGTCCGACTTTACGTTAAAGAAGTAAATTTAAGCGAATTCGGTCCTTCGTAGCGAAAATCATATCACCATGCATTGACCAAATTTTGCGTTATTTAACTGAATGACCTGGGAGTGACCCGATGACGTCATCAGGCCACGCCCACTCAGACCGTCAGCGTTATGACATTGCGTGTCGTGTAACTCGTGTACGGGCGCTAAACGTCGCTAAAAAACGTAAGAGTACCTTTCTTGTACGCGGCGTACATCCAAGAGGAATTATTTTGAATTCATCCCAACAGTAAAATGCAAACTAGACATCCCGTAGTGAGTTTCGGGTGATCTGTAATCATTGCAGAGTTATGGCGACCTGAAGTCGCGAGACCTGGAAATTTGTTGAGAAATTTTTGCGTTTTTTAAAAAGCGACCCCTTACGCTAAAATTTTGAAAATTTTGTTCCTAAAGTTTTCATCGTGACACCGATCGACGTTGTTGTGTTCAAGTTTCGTGAAATGTTGCCGACGGGAAATTGGTGAAATCGTGCGTTATTTACCGGACAAAAAATTTCGCCTGCCTCTCAAACTGTCGGTACTTTGTGGATCGCGCCCAAAATCTGCTAGCCCCAACCCCCAACAGTGTATTCAGAGTGCTGCAGATTTCATCCAAATCGGTTCATTTTCGGCGGAGTTCTAGCCGAACGCGTGAACACCGCCAAATTGCCCCGCAAGTTAAATTCAATATTCGCCCGAAGCATAGAATGCGAATAATTAGGTCCTACCATATCCAGTGCTAGAATTACGGGTCCGGATTTCCTAGTTCTTTTACGGACCTGGCTCCCTTAAATGCTGTCCAGAACCGCAGAGCCCAATGGCCCCAGACCATTATTCTGGACCCACGCTCCACGATCGCAGTGTCGCCGCTGTGTTACAACCTCACCAACTGCTGCCTGTACCATACAATACCTATCTGCGCACACGAAGATCGAGAAAGAGAACGCACTGTGATTTAGAAGGCCGCTTGTCGTCTCGTTGCGACAGTTTCTGAGAAGGCTTCGACGTCTCGTCGCCGCCGTCGCTAGTGCACGACACGGAGAAATGTGCGACCAGGTCGTCAACAGCGTCCGTCAGTCGTACTTCGAGGTCGGCAAGGATTCCGCGCAGCTGGTCGCCGTAGCGCTGCATCGACGTCCGCGTTCGACCGCCGCCGTCTTCGGCAGCGGTCGGCGTCGACGTGGTTGTCGGAGGAGAACGAGCGCCGCTGCCGCTGTTACTGCTGGCCGCCTCTGACATGATGAACCACGTGGCACCGGCACCGACCACGGCCCCGGCACCGAACAGCGCGACGCCGGCTATCAGAGATCTCGTTCTCACCTGCGACGACTCCATTCAGCCGCTGATACGAAAAAGGGCATATCCTAGAGCACGCACAGTCCACGCTAGCTGTCTGATCGTCCATCATTACGCTGACCGCGTCTAGCGCAAAGCCTAGTGTAACGGTCTGGCGTCCATCCGTCCGTCTGTCTGTCTGTCCCGTCTTTTCCTAACCTCAATATAACGCTGGCGCATACTCAACGTGACTAACCAGGGGCAGCGTACATTTCGGCCAGACAATAGAGGATCGACATACTTGTCGAGATAAATAGACGACCCAAAATTTAAAACGGGGCGGTTTGGGGTAGTTATGCCAATCAAGGTCATCTCCAATGTCAAATTGTGACTTTCTATTTATCTTTCATAGTGACTGTGTCCCTATCTTGTACGTTTTCGAGACATATGGTCAAAAATCGCAAATATTTCCTCCCCATGTGTATTTCGTGCCCCGATTTGGAGTGATGTCAAATTGTCAATGGATTTTCATCAATATCCTTGTCGTCAGAAAACCAGACTCCACAGGCTGCCACGCGGTATCAATATTGCATGGTGATACGTGCTATTTCGATAGAAAACTGGAGTGTGACTGAGAGAAGAACAGCCGGACAGACAGACACTGGGTCACAGTATATAGCGCGCTGGCATAGCGTCGCGCGGTAAAAAATGCAACCGCTACTTCTGATTGTACGTGGACTACGGCCTCAATTTCATTCGGTTAACCATGCGGTACGTTACCCTATAAGACTTTCTAACATCAATTGGCCTATTAGTCTATTATAAAGAAAACTACAAAACTGATTAAAAACGAAAAACCACAATTCATTAACAGAAACAATAAAGAAATGCTTTATCGCTTTTGAGTTAGCAATTTTGTCGACGTCTATCATCCAGAAATTATTTTACACCACATCGCATCTACAAGTCTTAGATAGTATAGTAAATAGTAGTGACAAGTTAAAAGTCGCTACGCCAACAAGAGCCATCTGGTAGACTAAATAATACTAGTAATGTCACACATGGGTATAGCCAGAGGGAGCCCAATCCATGGATGAATTATTGTTACCAAGGATGGAGTATAGGAGTATCGTGATAACATCGAACCGTTAGTGTTATGTAAAAAACTAATAAACAATTTCTGCTATATCGTCGGTAGAAAAGTGTAAAGGAATGTTACAAGCTGTAACAGGAAGTTAAATTAAGTCTTGAGCTTGACAATCGACAAAAACAGGACACCCTCCATCAAAAATTCAATCAAAAATCTTGCCAGTGTTGTCAAGTGAGATGCGTTAGAGATGCTCGTTCATAAAGTCGCCTCACGATAATCCAAATAGCGCTGTCGGCCTACAAGAATAATTGACTGGATTGATAAAAGTGACTTAGAATAGCCGCACTGATAAATATACTAGACGAAGCTATACGTGGTAGTTATTTCACAACTAATAATGAGATTAATAAGATATTTTGAAGCTCGCTAACTAAACCTATCGCACAAGATCAAAATAACACTTGCTTATTTATACAGAACGGCAGAGGGCAGCCCTGCCGCTCGTGTCAGAAATACAGGACACGTCTGCCACCATTCCGTGTTGTAATATACTTAGTTTCAATCCGCTCACTCAATCAATCACAGCATATCCACATAGCCTATGTACCTCATAGGCCTACGTCATACGTTGCGTAGGCCTATATTCGATCGTCTTATTAGGAGTACGTCGCTAAGCAACAGTTGCGTCACAACTGGAAACAGACAGTGTATCTTCTGCAGTAATTCGTTTCATCCCTGGAAGTAACTTCGTGTAGCTAAATCTCTTTATGAGAAGCTGATCGAAACTTAATTAAAACATAGTATTATTATAAAAATTGTAGTCTTAAAGTTGTTAAAGTGTATGCTGAAGTAAAGTAGGACCGGCCTCGTAACAGCGGGACCCAATTATGTGAATATAGTATAGATATAGCCATAGTTAATATACCGCTAGATCCGTTAGGACCTGTAGACTTAACTTTTCATGGTTTCGTTGATAATGCATATCATCTAAGGGTCATATTACAGCTAATACGGTGAACTGAATAAGAAATGTTCTTGGCTGAAACATTTCCATCCATCTAACCAAGATGACAGCCAAGAACATTTTCATTAATGGAACGTGATTGGTCGACCAACACTGCGGTAACGGTTGTTCCATTAACCGCGCACCCCCCACTGTGGTGGCAATCCGCAAATTAATAGCTTTCGCGGGGAGTTGTTCTCTCTCAGAGTACTTTCCATCTAGTTTTACATTGCCGACGTTTTTTATTTATAAGAAACAATGTAAAAGTAGTATTATACGCAGACGTTAACAATTCCTAGAAAATAATTTAAACAAGAAGCTCAGCTATCACAGAAGGACCGCGCAAGTGATATGTTGTTATTCGAAAAATGAGTCTGGAAGTAGGCTGCACTTAATCCTCGCAGGGTTTCGCTCACGCTGTTTTAACTGTACACACTACGCCTATTCGAATTTCTGAAAATCGCAGATTAACAAGACTAGTAACAGTTAACTCGAGAAGAACAACATTTATTTTTGTGCGTACTATCGTGCGCCACTTCCAACTGTAGACCGGGTCCATTATATTGGTTCGTCGGCTATACGCGATAATGCATTACATGTAGATGCAATACACAAATATGCGAGAAAAACGTCACATTTGGAACACCTGTATGCGATTATTTACAGAAAATGCACTATTATTAATACGCAGCCATGGCGTAAATCACTATGTAGTCTACGTTTAATACACGCAGCAATCAATCAGACTCGGCAAGCGGGACTCTTTAAGAAAGAACAATCAAAATAGCCCTCACTCGAGGTCGCACCGACCACTTTATTACTTACTTTGTTTCTAATACAAGTCTGCTTTTCAGCTGACCGTGCTTTCTTCTCGCTTCGTGATGTTCACGCATAGTCCAAAATGTTTTCCACCTGCGAATTTTCTCTCTGCGACCTTGAACTTTTACTTATGACCTTGACTATCGGAAATGACCTAGAGAGTGTCAAGTTGAACCAGAACACCAAATATCTAGGTCAGATGTCATTTTGTTCTAAAGTTATCGTCCAGGGGCCCGATTTACAAAATATCTTAGGACAAACTTACGAAAATCTTAAGAAAAACTAAGAATGAACTTACTATACGCAAAACGTAAGACCAACTTGATAAGAAAAAAAACGATTTCTCAAAAATAACTTAACATTTCTTCACAGAATTGTCTGCATTTATATAGGAAGAACTTAGTACGTCTTAAGATTGCTTTAGTAAATTACATGTAAAAATCTATGAAAATCTTAACTTTATAACTTAGGATAAACTTCATAAACTTTAGGTAAACTTAAGAAAAACTTATGCTAAACTTAGAAAAAATCTAAGATTTTTTTGTAAATCAAGCCCCAGACAAAGAAACAGACAGACAAACACACACAGCCAGCCGGTTGCTCTACCTGGACTAAAACGTGGTCGGGAACAACATCATCGAAGTACGTTTAAATCACCATTTACGTTCAGTGCGTGTAGTACAAACACATTTAAAATCTGAGATGTTTTTCGTAGGTTAGTCAATATTCGTGACGTTACCCAATAACCGTAGCGTTACTAGCAAGACGGGCGGCTCCGATGGCCAAAACAATTTGCGGCCCTCCTTGTAATTTTAAGATTATGCCCTTTGTTGTTGTCACTATATGACACTAAGAGTCTTGATCATCTTCGATTACGAAGGACGAACATGCGTATTGTAAGGCGTGCACGGTCGACTGTGACATTTCATAAACTTCTACCGTACTTTAAATTTAAACTTCATTAGATTCACAAAAATCTCAAGGTCACGATAGTCGTGGATGCTGATCCGGACTTCCGAATCCCCCCCCCCACTAC
>Ga0209780_1003339_pt1 | contig 11918 bp, 8 predicted proteins | sample WorMetexBAHAMAS2_FD_187384 | JGI IMG/M metagenome (GOLD analysis project Ga0209780, IMG submission 187384) | Marine gutless worms symbiont microbial communities from Max Planck institute for Marine Microbiology, Germany - Inanidrilus exumae... | ecosystem: Host-associated > Annelida > Digestive... | reverse complement strand
ACGCCTTCTAGACTGCGAAAAGTACAGTTCTTTTTGCGAACTTTTCGTGACCCATTTTACCTCAGAAGAAAAGAACTCAGAGCAGTGTGGCTTCGTTGGAGTACCTGGAAGATCTCGAAGCCGGCGATATCCAGTACGCCGATGAAATACTGTCTCTTGTTCTTGGTGTCCAGCGTCTTGTTGCAGCGCATGACCAGCCAACCGAACATACGGGCGTAGATGGCTTTCGACAGAGCAGCGACGGCGTAAACAACCTGCAGAAATGATGATGATGATGATGATGATTGTTGATTTGTATAGCGCATTACGCAAAGCACCTCTACTGCGCTAAAACCCCCACACGACCGCTGTCAAATTCCAAATTCCTCGCAGTTGAAACTGCAAGTAACATAAGATGCAGTAGGAAAAGGCAGACTTCGCCCACAGTGCCGCCACATAGCGATCTCAACCAAACATGACATTGTAACGTCGTCTGACGTTTAACTGGTGCTACCACCTGGCGAACTCGAATAAACATTCGTGTCGTCTTTGATTCTGCCATCCACAAAACCGGAAGTACATAATGTATCGCACAGCCGTCAGAGAAGGACCGAGCTACGGCGACAATTAACACGTACAGAAAATTTGGTAAAATTTGGACGAGCGGTTTTTGAGATATGCGAGCGAACGGACAGACACACAGACTCTCTGACCACAATACGTCTGACCGCTACTGGCCACGAAGTAATCACACATTTTGTAGCGCCATATACGGGGTCGGATTAAAGCCTGTTTTGGGGCCGCACCCACAGTCATTGTAAAAAATGTTTGATGGTATTAACGGATCGGACAGTGCTGCTACAAGTGGAGTCGCCAGGCCACAAAATTAAGCAGTGGCTCGGTAGCCTAGTGGTTAGGTTGTCGGACTTGCGACTTAATGGTCGTGACTTTGATTCCCGGTCGCTGCACTATCGGTCGGTTGGTATACTGGGATGTGTGACCGTCTTCGGGCGGTCATACCACCTCAATATGCAACCAGCCATCCATACCAACTCAGCTCCTACCCTCTGTGGGACGGGAAATAAATACCGGCCAGTGCGGTGATGCTCTGTGGCTGCGAGTAAAGGCAGGATGGCTCATTCTATTCGTAAATAAACGTGTGGGTGTGGCAGGTAAAACTGTGTGATCCCTTGAACACGTGCCATTCTGAGCGCTTTAGAGATGAGTTTCATAATTAAGCGCTATAAAAAACTACGCCTTTACATTTTACCTTTACGTGGATAGGCACGGCAATAAATATGAGGACATGACTTCAACGTCTTTGATGTTTTAGACGATATGAGAACGCAACTCAAGTGTTGTATAGAGTTTCACGTTTACGCTACGGCCGACAATAATTAATACTCGTCCATCTCCGTTCAAACGGCCGTTTTCCCTTCGGTTCTTTCCTCCAGAACCTTTGGCGATGAGTGACACGTATTTTACAGGCCAAATGTCTTACTGTCACCCAACCAACAGTGTCGAAGTACTGAAGGAAACACGAAGCACTGATGTCGGCCAGAGAAAATGACTTTCATACTTTCTTGAACCACTGTCGGACTCCGTGTAGCAATATACCGTTCTAGCTATTGCTGCAATACGACCTAACAATACTACATACTATAAAACTTATGGCTAAAGTTATAAATGTACACGACTGTGTCAGCAACGAACCTGATCTTTGTTTTGACCTTTGGTGACGTATTCGCTGCCGACCTTGACCCGCGGGGTCAGCAGACACTTGAGAAGGTCGGAACAGTTAAGACCAAGCAGGTGCGCGACGCGCTCCGATTCTGTGTCAACACATACGTCGATTTATATTGTTTTCCCCATTGTTTGACGTCTCAATTTCGCTTACTGACAACGATAAGGACCACATCTCATTCACTGGTTTCTAAAGGTAAAGGTCGGATTCTTATAGGCCTATAGCGCTGCTTACACGATGACCGGACCAGCGCGCTTTACAATCTCGGAAGTGGCAGTTGATTGACAAGAGCCAATGGTGCTGCAGCGCAAACTGCGGCCATCCAATTGCACGCGTTAACGTACAATTGGACCCGCTTTATGCTGCTAGCAAACACACCACCGCTCCAATCGTAAGGGATTGTTTTTTTATTGGCGCACCCTGTACAGTAGCTATTAAAGATGCACGCTTTTACCCAGCTACCCTCGACTGACCTTTCGAGCTCAACGACCACTTTGCTTAAAACTCCAGAAAGCAGTTTTATTTGCACAACAAACGAACTCTGCGGCTGGAGATTTTTTCGGTCCCACATCGCTGGCGTGGTCCGCAGACAGCTGGCTGCTCTGCATGGCTTTACCGTTGTCGTCGTTGCTCGTTTGACCGATGATGCACAACAAGTGAATGCAGCATGCACGCTCATTTCGCGTACGTCAGTTAAAATTTCAACAAGAGCAAAGCCCGACTTCGTCCTCATGTTGACATTTTAACTGACGGATATCAACTTTGCTTGTCGTATCCGTTATCGTCTAGTGCACACGTGCATTTATTATGCTGGCCGCGTCTGGCGTCCGTCCGTCCGTCTGTCCCGTCGGCGCATATTCAACGTGAATCACCAGGTGGCAGCACGCGACTCGGCCAGCGTGCATTTCCGTCTGAGTATTTCGAGGACGGACATAGGCCTACTTTTTTACGTCGTTAGCGCACAACACCAATAATTTATGTGGGAGAAGCGTCCAAAACTGTTGAGTTTTGTAGCGTATTGCCCCAAAGAACCGAGTCCGGCCGGGTAATGTGGGTACTGTACCTGCGGTTCCGTCGGCCTCGGCCTGTTCCTCTCTCGGCCTCTGCTTGAACTTCATCTCGCCGAAATGCAGCACGGCCGCCGTGCAACGGTACAGACTCATCTTCTCCGAGTCCTCGAAGCCGAGCACGGCGAACGATTTCTGTCGCAGCAGCCGCAATAATCACAGCAGCATCAGTATCCACAGTTCACACCTTCGAGGTCAAATCTTGTGAACAGCACATCTCATGAACTACTTAAACAATCTCGATGAAATTAAGTTACATGGTATAACCAGTAGCCTCCATTTTGGGAGTCAAAGGTCAAGGTCACAGCAGGCATAAGTATGTAGTGGCGAAGACATCCACGTCGACGCTAGGGCGTCAAAGTCCATCTTTTAGTATGTAAAAGTAAGTAAATAAGCAAGTAGCCTTTTAATCACCGTGACATTCGGACAGTGTTACAATGTTATACAAGAAATACAAATAAAATACAAGTAAAATATAATACACAAAGCATGAAACGGAAATATAAAGGCTAAAACAGGAAAAGATTAAAACCTAGGCTAAACAGTGTGACGTGACTAATGGAAGGTTATACATACTTATATAAACAACAATTGATGTAACAATTTTTATATTGCGAATATTGAACAGTGGGTAGGAGATATGAATGTTGCCTCTTACGAAGCTGGTAAGGTCTGTCAGTAGATGTTTTAGGAGGAAGAAGATGGTGCAAAATGTGACTTGGCTGAGTGGCCTGCCGAAAGAGTTTGCGATCTGACTGTAACCAGATACTCAGGCCAACTCAGCCTTCCACCCTCAGCAGGTCGGAAAATAACTACCTTCCTGTCGCCGGTTCTCGTTCTAATGGCGAGAACGTGTTTTGCAAAAAGATCGACGTTCGCTGTGTGAGATAAAATATACGACAATTTTGGTTCGTTTCACAGGCACCAAACGTTATAGGCCTATCCATCACAGGTTGTTGCCATGTTACTATAAACAAAATAATTTCAGCTAACTATTAACATCCCGACTACGCATTAAGACTATATATGGCCTTTTGACATCCATACCTTTAACCTCACAAGTCTCCGCTGCCGCTGACAGACTCGCGCGACGCGGTGCGTCATGCCCGCCGTGTTGTAGACAGATGTCGACGGACGGTCAGTGGTCAATGTGATAAACTAATAAATTCATACTCGAAAGAGACAGCTTATGGCACTACAGGTAGAGTGAAAACGTACATCAACAATGTCCATTTCTTCCTTGTCGTTCATATTGTCGACGGTCAGACAGCCCTGGTTGATGAAAAAGTACAGTCCGGGATCCATCTGCACCAGCAGCTTCTCTGCACAACCGCAGCACATTTAACTAGACGACTGTATTGTGTGGAAGCGGTCCGCTATCTGTGCACAAGCTGTTTACTTCCTGCATTCGACGATGCCTCGTGTCATGTGCGTGCGACTGAGTGATGTCGGCGTTATCTGCAGTGCTACTTATTTTCAGTTTTCAATTCAGTCTGCTTTTTCCATATCGGTCGCCAGGCAGCACAGCGGCGTACGTGCTTTACCCAATGTCGGACATCAAACGTTGCGGAAAATTTGGGAAGTACGTGTCTTGTACGCAGCGTACAGCGCACCGGAATGATTTTGAATTAATTCTAACGGTAGAACTGGAAACTAGACATTCCATAGAGGGCTATTTTGGTAGTGAATTTTGGGCGATCTGTAATCATTGCGGAGTTATGGCGGCCTAAAGTCGCCATACGTTGAAATTTGTTGCAGAATTATTGAGTTTTGTTGGAAAAACGACCCATTACGGTAAAATTTTCAAAATTCTGTTCCGAAAGCTTTCGCCACCTTACCGATCGACATTGTTGAGTTCAAATTTTGTGAAATTTTGCTGACGGCAAATCCACGTTATTTATCAAACAAAAAAATTCGGCTGCTTCTCAAACTGTCGCTACTGAGCGGAGCGCGTGGGCAAACCCTCAACAATGTACTCAGAGTGCTTCAGATTTCATCCAAATCGGTTCACTTTCGGCGGAGTTATAGCCGAACGCGTGAACATCACCAAATTGCCCCATAGAGTAAATCCAATATTCGGCGGAAGCATATCTTCCAGTCGAATAATTCGAACGGTCTAAGGACTAACCACCGCACGACTATTTAGCGTCGAGCGACATTTCACCGGGTACTACTCACTCACCGGCAGCAGTCTTATCGGTAATTAGTCATCAGAACAATTGCGTCCTGACGTGAGCAGAAGTAGGCCTATGTAGGCCTATATACGTTTTATTGCACCTCACCAGGGTGGTATCACGGACCGCAGTCAATGTTCCCGTGTCATCATCCAATCACATGGACATCGTGTCTGGAAATAAGACGGACATGCAACGTCAGAAGTCACTTTTCCTACAAGTACATGTAGCAATACATCGGTCTTCCTTATTGTCGGGCCGAAATATATATAACTTTATTTGTTCGCTTTGAAATGTACGCTAACCGCATCGCATGCTGTTCCCTGGTGAGTCACGTTGAGTATGCTCCACGCGCTGTATTAAGGTTAGAAAAAGACAGGACAGGCAGACAGACAGACGGACGGGTACACGCCAAACCGTTACAGTATGCTTTCCACAAGACGCTAGACAAGAACTTAGACTTTGTGGGTAGTGGGGTATGCTAGTCAAATATGGATTTAACACCTCGCAATGACGAGCTTTAGGAAGTCACACGTTAAAAGATCAAGGACAAGAGATCTCAATAGATAAATAGTCTTGAAACTCTACGGAGCGGCGCGTATCGTGCAGTCAAAATCAACTACTTGCACAGTTTTATAGGTTCTACCAAAAACCCGGCTTAGGCCAACCCCTTCACTGACCAACGAATGACTCCTGTGAGCGCCCCATATCGTAACGGCCATCGCGGCTATTTCTGCTTCTCTTATGTCACGCACCTGCGTACTCGTTGAACTGTCCGCTCAGCAGCCAGTAGAAGATGTGGTAGTTTCTCTCGAGACCCGGCTGCTGATACGTCACACGAGACTTCTCCAGCAGATCTACAAGCGGAAGATTCTTGCGTATCATTGCAGCGTAACGTAAGTACGTAAGTAAGTAAGTAAGACATATCTAACGTCGAAGTTAACAATGACTCGTGACAATTAACCCATTTTAGCTTAGCGTTTCCAAAATAGCTACATTATTTCAGGGACTCGATGCCAGGCTGGCTAACCGACCATTTTTAGCTGTTGACTTTCGGGCACTCTGGCGCTCAACCCTGAGTGCCAAAGTGCCCGAAAGTCAGAACTAAAAATAATCGATTAGCCAGCCTGGCACGGAATCCTTTAGTCACTGTTCCCCGTTTTGGAACTCTGGCAAAATGGGAATGTGTGGTTCACAGCCCTTAATAAACAGGTGCAAAAAGCATAAATAGTTCAACTGTCTCGCGCATTAGCGGATATAAGAACGGCGCAAGATAGGGACATAGTTACTATGGAACGCTAACAGGAACTCCTATGCGCTCTATCGAATGGCGTTATTTCCAGTGACCTTGAGTGACCCTAACTACCCCAAACCATCCCATTTTCGATATTTTGTATCGCCTTTCATATCTTCGTAGTGGGTGGAGATAGCGATTTTAAATTTGGTAGATAGGTTCATCGTAGCAAGTGCTAGTCATGCATGCCAAACGATGTCCGAAAGGGGCGTGGTCAGGTCTCGTGAACCACTTAAATTTTGTTGGGCACCAACCACATCTCTGGAACGGCTGAAGCTAGGGTGGTCATCATTTATTTACATTGGTAGGCTATGTCAAGCCCCATCATAAGCATGACAAATCACCCTTAAAATTGGCGTGGTCAGGATCACGTGACCCACTTTAAATTCTGGGGCCCCAATGATTTATCTGAAACGGCTAATACTAAAATCGTCAAATTTTGCACATTGGTAGACAGTATCAAATCGTAGCTTTTGGATGACAACCCACCCATAAAAGGGGCGTGGTCAGGGTCACATAACCCATTTTCAATTGCGGTGCCCACAGTCATATACCTTAACTGCTGAAGCGAGAGTCGCCAAATTTTGTATGCAGGTGGAATATATCAAGTGCTAGCATTCGAATGACAGAAAACTTCCTAATGGGCATAGTCAGGGTCACGTGACCCGTTATTTTAAAATTGGCCCCAATCATATGTGTGGAATCGGTGAAGCTAGGCACTTGAAATTTCTCATGCTGATTGATACAAAGGAGTACTAGTGCAAGCATGATATATTGACCCCAAAAGAGACGTGACCTCTTTGAATTTTGGGAAATAAATGATAATATCTCGGAAACGGTGCAAAATAGAGACAGAGTTGCAATGGAAGAATAATAAGAAATCATATGTAGCCTATCAAATGGCACCATTGCCAATGCCCTTGAATGACCTTGAAGGTAACGTTTGGTGTTTTGAACCTTTCTAACCCCCATACCTCGTGAAACATAGCACGAACTACTTACTAACATAGCGCGTCTCGCGGTCCCTCTGCGGAGCTTCTTGTTTACACTAATTACGTTTGATACAGTGACGATGCCCGTGTGTAGGACGAAACGTGGCATCCTACCATTTACAGGCAACTGTTTCATTCATCACATTTAATGAACAATTAGTGGTCCAGGTAGATCAATCAGTGTCTGGTGTGTGTGTGTGTGTGTGTCTGTAAGTCTGAATCGCCAGAGGGCAGCATCTAACGTGCACACGATTTTTACAGAATTTAAAACGAATAATTACCGGTTGATTTTTGTCGCGTTCTTTGTGCTAATGTGGTCGGTGCTTTATAATGATGGTCTCAGGCTCAGAGCATTAAAGTAAAACACACCCAATAGCGAGTCAGTTGAGTAATCTATGGTCAGCTGCTAATCAGTTGGTAGGCATGGATTACTAATGTCACGTACAGGGCATAAACTGCATGTGATAGAAAGCGTAAACGTCAACAATAGGTCGATCTACTTACAAGTTTCGATGTCGGCGCCAGCAATCTTTCCATTCGTACCGAAATGAATTCGCACGAACTTTCCCTGTAAAGCAGTAACAGTGCTACTGAGTGATGTGCTAAACTACAAAATAACGAGAACAACACAAAGCGGAGTTGGATAGCAGCTCACGTGACCCCAACCATTCCTCTTCTTTGGGCAATTTACCGCTACTGGCTCACGCACCTGCCACGTTACAGAATGTGACTCGTGAGTACGACGTGACTGACGTCTATTCTGCACAGTCTTTATTGGCTACAAGAGCGTTCTCACTGACGCCTTCGCACGCGTTCGAACGTCGTCGACAACGTTCGAACGCGTGCGAACGCGGGGACGGTCTAAGAATATCTAGCATTGTTATAGATTTCAGTAGCGTTCTCACTGACGCCGTCAACGGCGGTCGACCGCGATCGACCGCCGTTGACGGCGTCAGTGAGAAATGAGAATGCTATACTAAAATCTAGCAATGCTAGATTTTGAAAACCGTCCTCCGCGTTCGTATGCGTTCGAACGCGTGCGAAAGCGTCAGTGAGAACGCTGTTTAAGTGTTCGGGGGTGAGTGATTTTTAAGGACGTTGTATCTGTATGGAAGTGAGTTTACAAAGTTACTCCGACGTATCTCTGGGAGCTGTGAGTCCCAGGTCGTCCACGGTTGTCTATACATGTACGTCCAGCCGCCCACAATGCAGATGTCAACCGGACATTACCTTTCTGGATTATGCGATGAAATATTTCATACCTACGACATTATAACATATAATATATATATAAGATTTAAATTAAATTCTAATTTAAAAATTAATTTAAAATATAATATTTAAAACTGCTTACGAAACGTGAGGAGTTGTTGTTACGGATGGTCTTGGCGTTGCCGTAAGCCTCCAGTACTGGGTTAGTCTGCACAATCTGGTCCTCCAGCGTGCCCTTCGAACTTGGGCCTGCCTGTAAAGAACAGAATATCCACAAAAGTACATAACTGCAACATAAATGGATTAAGCGGACAGGAGAAACAAAGCTTGTTGAGCACTTAGAGAGGCCATACAATATCTCAGATACATTACAAGCAGCTAAATTCGTAGGATACTAAAACTGTAAAAAGAACAACAATACATGATTACACATGCCATATTAAAATACCTTTATAAGTACACAAAACCAAGATATCAGAAAACAGCAATATTTTGGCGGCAAACTTCATCAATAACATTAACCCATTTTCCCCAGAGTTCCAAAATGAAGACAGTGACTAAGAGATTCGATGCCAAGCTGGTTAATCGACCATTTAAGTATTTGACGTTCTCAGGGTTGAGCGTCAAAGTGCACAAAAGTCAAAAACAGTTTAAACTAGAAAACATAGGCAGTCGTATCGACATGCAGATCCACGTCGGCAACGGCCGCAGGTAGCACAGCGGCGTATTGGGTTACGGAATACCGGCCCAAGGTCACTAGCAACCGTGGTTTTCGTAACCGTGTGACCTTGACCTTTGAGCTGTGGGTGAATGCTTGCCGAGCGACTGCTATGGAGTATACGTGTACCAAGTTTGGTGTTGATAACTCAAGCCGTTTTCCTGTTAATGCGCGGACAAACAGACAGACAAACAGACAGACGCGATTGAACGCCCTACCCACGCCTGCGGCTATGCCGGCGTGGGTAAATAGTCGGTTTGCCAGCCTGGCATCGAATTCCTAAATTTGTGTAGCTATTTTGGGCAGGACATCGACAGTTCAGCAGTCCTGCTAGCGAAGCGAAAATCGTCGCATGAATCTGCTGACTCTGCACAAATGAATTAAAAGTGTTGTAGTGTTCCCGACATACATACGTCTTCCTCTCCTTCCTTCTTGGCGGTGGCGGCGGCTACCAGAGCAAAGTAACCGATGACCTTCTTCGTGTTTTCGGTCTTTCCGGCACCAGACTCTCCTCTGCATAACCAAATACGAACGGCGTATCACTGTCGGCGACGGTGACCGCCCGCTATTTCGAAGACCCACTATTCCGACGGTCCCATAGGGTTAGGGTTAGTAGGGTTAGGGCTTAGGGTTAGTAAGGGTTAGTAGGGTTAGGGTTAGTAAAGGTTAGGGTTTACGGTTAGCGTTTGTGTTAAGGTTAGGGTTAGGGACTGGACCGTCGGAATAGCGGGCCTTCGGAACAGGGGGCATAAATCGCAGGCGACAGACATTAAAAAAAGAGGGCATTCGGTAGAGCGAATACCTCGGCCACACCACACTGAAATCGGCACAGTGACGTTACCGACAAGCGACAGGTGTGTAAATGCAAGTGAAGTGGGTAACGTAGACCGTTGTACCAGTACAGCCGCAGACCTGTTCCATTCCCCCCAAGCAGTCGCAGTGTGGCGGCAGTTACGACCGACTTCAAAATTCAGCCAACTCATTCTTCTACGGTCATAATCTACCTATTCCGAAATTTCATGAAAAGTCACTTAATGTTATTCTGCTACATGCAAACATGGTCAAACAAATACCCCCACCCCACCAAATTGGGACGGAGGTGACTACTCAATTTAACTACTCGGTTTATCCGGCGTTGTTTGACAAATTTAATCTATCGCTATGAAATTCGACACATAAAGCTCATAGTCGAAAGAAACGCGTGTCGGCCCGCTTTGAGATCGATCGCTTATGGGGGTCGCTCAGAACAAAACAAACAATATATACCCTAATCAAAACACTTTACGTTAAACCGAAAGCAGTCAAACACAAATTGGTGTCAATAAACTCAGCTCACAGAAAGCTCGAAGTCACTTGCATTTTAAGTTTGCACTTTTTTGCAGCGTGGGTCGTACCAGGTCATTAAAATTGCATTTTTTTTCGGAAAAATGATACTTTTCAAGATATTTTTTGAAAATCACGACTTGTAATACACAGCGCTGTTTAACACCCTTGTGAGGGTGATTTCATCGGAATGCAGCCACGCAGCTATGTGGTATGAATGAACTGAAGTGGCGGGACTAACGGTTGCTAAAAAAGTCTCATGACACGTTTAGCATTTTCGAGGAGTACAAAGAACAGTAACAGACGGTAGCATATTATCTTGCTTGCAATACAGTCAACGACGCTCGGCTGTAAATAGCATCAGTGCAGTAATAAACTAGATGGCTGTATTGCGTAGAATGCCCACAATACAGTATTCGGCTCGAAGCGCTTGGCTATATCTAATAGGTGGTTCCTTGAGCCCACCCAAGTCCTCAACGCAAACAGCATCTCGCGCCCAAAATCTGCCAGTGCCAGCCCCAACAATGTACTCAGAGTGCTCCAGATTTCATCCAAATCGGTTCACTTTCGGCGGAGTTATAGCCGAATGCGTGAACACCGCCAAAACGCACCGTAAAGTGAATCCAATATTCGGTTGAAGCGTAGCTTCCAGCCGAATAACTAGTACAGTGGTTTTAACCTTTTTTCTGTCTCGGCACCCCATGAGATTATAAATTTCCACCTCGCACCTCTAAGGCATAATACAAAAACCTGAATTTTCAGGTATAATGGGTAAATTATCAGCGACTAAGTATAACAGTAGTTACATTCTTTAGCAAGTTTAGCTGCTATTCAGTTGGTAAAGGATGTAACTGCTGTTATAGGCCCCTACTGGTCCCAAATTGCAATCTCAAGTACACCACAATCAGCTCCTGTCACATCAGCTAAACTGCTAAAGTTTATATTAGCAGACACATTTTAAAACAAACTTACTGACAAGTCGAAAGATCATGACGTCAGGTTCCTACAAAAACTAAATGCTGGCATGCATTGGCAGAGGGATAGTGGAAACCGATGTAACAAGTCCGAAATTTTACGGCTATATGCAGAAAGCAATGCTAAACCAAACCGTAACCGCAATCAACTTGCCAAGTAATTAATACACCGTATCTGGCAGACGACTGTGTACTGGTCTCTTCTGTGACCAGCAGACGGCACTTGAGATCGGCGGACACCCGGAAGCTGGTCGTTCGGCGAACACGAACTGTTATTGGCGCCAGAGATTTCTCGGTCCTGCTTTCTTCTTTCTTTCTTTCTTTTTTGCGGGGTGATGTTGCCATCAGCGCTGAGGCCTCAAATGGGCCCAATGCGCAACCCCACATCCCTAACGGGTTAAAATCGCTGAGAGGCTTTTGCAAGCCTCAAAAGAGCACACC
>Ga0209780_1003338_pt1 | contig 11919 bp, 6 predicted proteins | sample WorMetexBAHAMAS2_FD_187384 | JGI IMG/M metagenome (GOLD analysis project Ga0209780, IMG submission 187384) | Marine gutless worms symbiont microbial communities from Max Planck institute for Marine Microbiology, Germany - Inanidrilus exumae... | ecosystem: Host-associated > Annelida > Digestive... | reverse complement strand
TATATATACACACAACATCTTGATTAAGCCAGTGTTTGTCAAGACGCCTTTTGAATATATTAATCGTATCGGCGTCAACCACTGTATCAGGCAAACTGTTCGAAATATTTACAAATCCAATCCTAACTCTTGCCGCTGTCTATTCGAACCCCAAAATTACTCACTGCGCGTAGTTTCTATACCTTTAAGAAGTCCGGTTTCACAGCCAACAAACAGACCATAAAACGGCTCCATAATTAAACTGAAACACACGTTCACCCTTCACGGAAACAGCAACATCCGGTAATCATTATATGTGCAAAACTGGACGTGGAATCGTAACTTAACTTTTAAATAAGTAGGGATGCGCGCGTTTAAACGTTTAAACGGAAACGAATTGTTTAAACGTTTACGAAATTAAACGTTACTTTAAACGAACATGGCGGCAATGGCGAAAATCGTGTGTTTAACTGCAGTCTTTACTGCTTTCAAATCACTGTGAGATTTTTGCGACTTAACGCAAACGTCGCAAAACGATAATACAACGCTGCACCTGCATACAGCAATATGAAAACATGAAATTACAGTTAAAATAAATGTTTTCCAGTAGGCTTAATACTGTAGTTTCTGCCACAATTCATGCTACGAAATCAGCATGATTTTAGCTGTAATCAGCAATCTGACTCTGAGTGATTGGACTACGGATTGCTGTAAAAATAAGAGCGTGCACTGCAGATTGACTAACATTGCCTTAGTTAAAGTGTCAATAATTCACTAATAAACTCAGTGAGTGTGTAGATTGCTACAAAATACAGGGCGGAACTTTGTAACGATACGGGGGCAAACCCTAACCTTCACAGTAACATTAACCCGTACGGTACTCACTGACCGCAACCGCAAGTCATGTCGCTGTGAGTAATTAATCCGAGAAATAGCACATCCCTACTGTCAAAATTTAACAATTGTAAACAAAAACATTGACACTTCCGGAAATATGATGTTTTGCATTTGTTAACTCATTTCTTTAAGAATTAAGAATATAAAGTGTATACATATAATTCAATATACAGAACAGAAATGAACAAAAGAGTGGAGACGAATGACGGAAGAATAGAAAGTTGTTCTTCAGTGTCGTTAGAGCGCCAACCAGAGGAACAGACCTCGTCACAGGCTGAACTTGAGACGATGAGTTTCATAGTGAAAGACGGTAAATGGCAGCTTCTTTACTGATAGTAACTCCAACTCATAACCATACACGTGGAATGCCGTATTCTTCCATGCTATATTGTGCAAATATTGACTCGTTGGCTTCCCGCAGAGAAGAAGTTTCTCGTGATTTTTTCCATAACATTTTGGATCCAGCCTCCTGTCTCCACAGCCTCCTCCCTCCCCCTAGATCCACGGCTATAACCGCAAGGCTTAGATCTTCTCAAACTTTCCCAAAAGTCCATACCCGTACCCACCGCTACTGTTCCTTCATCCAATATGCTTTCAACCATTATCAGTAAATCTAGTTGCTCTATTATTTTCTCGGCCTTTGCTATGCAGTGCTAGTCATTTTTACTATTATCAACAGCACTATGTTCTGTGCACTTTTATTTTTGCATTCTCATTTTTATTTTTAATTTCAGCACAGTCTTTATTAGAGTTCTATTCTTTTATCATTGTCTAGATCTAATTGTGTATATTGTTCCTTTTATCATTGTATTGTATTTATCTATTTAGCTGTAAAGCTGCCAACTTACTTACTTACTAATTGCACCAACCACACAAATAGTGCTCAAATCTCTGTTTAAGTGATTATTGGCAAAAACATGTTGCAACGTTGCCATTTAACTGCTAATTTCTGCTTGAATCTCCACTTAACTTATATAACTATTTTCAGCCACTTAAGCAAATCGGCATTTATAATGTATGTAAATTTCAATAGAACAGTAAACTGGTATGGTATGTTACCATAGTATTAATGAGGTAAAAGTAGATTTCTTATAACAGCAGACAGAATGCCTAGTGTTTACAAGCTTGGTGTGAAGCTGCTGCAGCAGACATCATGTCATGAATATTCATTCTCAAAGAGGCCTGCTTCAGCCTACTGGTTAAAGGTGACGACACTATCTGAAACCTGACATTACATGTCTCATGAGCCAATAGGAATCACTGTAACAGTTAATCCTTGCTTATTTCTCCACTTTAATAACTAGTAATAAATTTCTCTGGTACAACAGTTGTGACTTCACTTTAAGCAGCAATTAAATCGCCACTTAACTAGCCAGGGTGGAGGGGGCAGGTCTGGTACTATGGGTGGGAGGTCCCCGGATGCTCTTTTTGGCTTTTACCTAAGAGAAGCATTCCAAAGCCAGACCAACACAGAAAAGATATTATACAACAAGAGTCGTTAGGCATTGATATGTTATAGGAACTGATGAACAGCAGTTACACAAGATATCACATTGAACTGATAAATAAGTTTTGTGGTGGTTGGTTAGTTACCAGCCTGTTGTAGGCACTAGTGTAATAACTTAAATGAGCCTCCCCTATCCTTTCCCATTTTGGGTCCTCACTGAACAAAAAGGCAACGAGGTCCGGAGGTTACTGTATTGTTGGACATCCTTAACCTGGTGGAACTAAATCTCCACCCAAGACCTGGTACCTGATATAGCATTTTTTGTGCTGAAAAGGGACGTTAATCTCCCAACTAACCAACCAGCTTAAGTCGCCATTAGTTTAGTGATGATATAAGTTTTTTTAAGTATCATCGTTCCCAGTCTACCAGTGGATATATAACAGAACGTTGTAAAGTGTAAGACACAAAAATGAAATCCAGTTAAAACTGTAGTCCATGATGGAGGTCTTGAGAGATACCAGTGATAGTTATTAACAGTTGTTTGCATTTAATTAGGTGAAAGTGCTGTATGCTCGTCCATTGTTGTCATTGCTGATTGGATTATGTATTGTTCAGACCATTGTCGGCATCTTTATGTGCTTATTACAATTGTCACCATTCTACTGCACATCTTGTATAACTCATCTGTAGATGTTGTCAACAAGCTTGCGTCTGGGGTTGTGGACAGCTGTCAGCCGGATCTTGTCAAATCAAAGAAACTCTTAACAGATGTAACGTACGTGTTTGTCTGTTCATCAACTTTGATATCAGTCAGTCAGTCAATAAAAACAGTGCCATATCTGTGCAAGGCATCATTGGCAGAAACTAGGGGCCAATTGCATCAACAATACTTATATCTAAATTGTGCGTAAATGTCTTCATAGCTCATTAGTTGCATAAAACGTGGTGCACCATGTGGGAAGGGGGTGGAGCGGACTCTGGTGTCTTTGATATACTGGTGTTATATTATTATTATTATTATTATTATTATTACTGTTATAAAGTGGACTGAAGGAACCATTAGTATTAGATGGGGGTCAAGGTCGGACAAATACATTATCCGCCATGAGAGGTAACAAGATGGTGATGCAGCCTTTTGTTCATCAAAATTCTTTGACCGCTTGTATTATTACTACACACTAGATGGTATGGAGACGGTGTCTAGGTAACACCATTGAGGAGAACTTCACCATCTTCTGCCTAATCGAATTGGTACGGTGGCACGGTGGCGCAACGGGTAAAGCGTTGGACTCAACAGGTCGTGGGTTCAATTCCTATACTCTGGGCAAAAGCTGCGTAACAACCTTGGGCAAATTGTTCACACCTATGTGCCTCTGTCACCAAGCATAACTTGGTACCGGCCTAGGGCGGTGATGCTCTGCAGCTGGGAAGGTAACCACAGGCCTGGCAGAAAGTAATGGCAGCCTACCGCCGGGTGGATGACTTATAGTTACCTGCGGGCTGACTGCCTGTACACCGGGATCAGCACGGGCCCAATGCTCGGTAACGAGTATGGGAAGCCTTTACCTTTACCTAGATGGTACGGAGACGGTGTCTAGGTAACTCCACCATCTTCTGCCTAATCCGAATGTGCTGGTTGTCACCAGTAAGGGCATGCCAGCAGTAGAGCAGCTTCAACAAAGTCCTCTGGTTCTTAGCTGGTGGTGCTGACTAACATAAGCTGACTTGACCATAGAATGTTTGTGTTTTATTGTGTGTCACACACGCACATGTATATGTCATGCTGTGCATGTGTGTCAGTGAAAGTCAGTTAATTCTCATTGAAACGCTACAGCAAGAGAACGCTAAGTTCGCCGAGAGCCAGGCAATTGAAGAAGTCACTCACACAGTAAGTAATATAATTAATCACTGTACCGTCTCAGTTGCAAGATAGACACCTGCTATATAGTGCTACACTATTTATATGATGGATGTCAGCGGGTGATTTGCTCATGTTGGCTTTAGTAATTTTGAGTTCTCTTACGTTCTTTGTCACTGTTGTTCAGGTGACAGAAAGGCGAAAACCTGAAACTTGCTCCAATTATCTGATCTGAGGAGCCCGTCCAAACATGGATTAACACCAGTGAAGAAGATATGTTAAACAAGTAGTACGTCTGTCTTTGGGGACGGCCGTATATCCACACATGCCGATCCTACGTCCACACGCCATGCAAACTTGATAGGCACAGCGTAGAGTCACCAACTGGAACATTCATCATCCTTCACGTGCTGGCCGATTGGTCCGATTGTTGGCTTCTGTGGGAGCAAAGTTTCCCAAAATGGGAGATTGCATGCCTTGGACGGCAGTGAACCACCCTGCAAAATTTGACACCTCTAGCTTTATCCTCGGCGGAGAAATCCGTAACCGTACAAACAAAAAACATACAAACAGTAACCGATATATCCACACCTTGCCTATCGGCACGTGTGGATAACAAGAGCGTGTCTGCATGATGTGTTTATGTTGATAATGACGTGCTGCGGGTGTGTGAATGCATCCAGATGGAAAGTGCGCGGCAGTATCACGCTAAGCTCGTTAACATCAAGAAAGAAATGTGTTCACTTCATGAGAAAACTGCACAGCTAAAGGTCAGTTTAACTATTGTTGGTGATACCTGACAAGCTGCTCAAGGCTACTTTCCCTTCTTCATCCTACATAGTGCACACACCTATCAACTCCCCTCGACTTTACAGGCTGGCACATCGGACCGATTCAAAAGGTCTCAGCGCTTAGGTCCAAAGTAGGCTGGAACCCTGCTTGCAAAGAACGAACAAACGAACGAGTCTTATGATAAAGTTTGTATTTCATGCCGGTAATTACTATGTTACTTGAAAAACACTGAGGAGTGTCGCCCTTTACTCACTCTCTCCATCTGTAGTTTGTGTGCGAAGTTTTAGTTTCGAGTAAATTTGCTGTGAAAATTATTGTACATTTCACAGCACCGCGAGAAGTGACCACTTTTTATGCTTGCCTATGTTTCTCTGTCCGTGGTTCTCAAAATGAAACAGCAGAGGTTGTTTATCTGGCCAGCTGACCAAGTTCACCTGAGACAAATAGCTGCCGGAACGGAAGTAGGATGAGTTGGTGTAAATGTGTGGTGTTGGTTGACAGCATCGTGCGTTGAAGATTCAGCAGCAGAAGCAGACAGAGGCGCTAAACGCAGAACAGAGACGAGAGAGAGAGATGGAGAGAGAGAGAGCTTTGACTGCTCGAGACGTCAGCAAGAAGGCTTTGACGTCAAGGCCGCGGTAGTGACTCACAGACCTGACTCGTCCAATATCATCATCATCATCCATGAGTCGACTCAACACTTACGGCCGTCGGCCTTTTCAGTTGCCGGCCCCACAGTCTGGAACTCTTTCCCGGATTTCATCCGAGACCCGACCATCAGTGCAGACTGTTTCAGACGTTTGCTTAAAACGTACCTGTTCGCTCGATACTAGTGCATTCTTGACGATAACTGTGCTGTATAAATTTACTTACTTACTTACTTGTCAGGGATGAGAGACAGAGCTTCAGTAACAACGAACATTGAGCATGAGACATTAGCTTGAAGCCTTTGACCAAAGCATCAAGGCCAAAGTAATGATTCGGCTGTTATCTCCATCTAGACTGACGACGTACATGTATTTGCTGTGTAAACCATGTGCGTAACAAAATATATATTCTGTCAGTCATGAAACCTGTCGTCATGTAACCAAGGGACTTTTTCTCATGTCAAAGATAGCCATCTTTTTGGGATTCCCCTCATTTAGAGCATTACTATACCATTTATTAGCTTAACCATGAAATATTTGCGTTTTAAAATACGTTTGGCATTTCAGTGGTGCTTTTTCATGCACTTTTGTTTCAAAGTTTTGCCTTCGTTATCGTCTTACGTTAAACCTGTCTTTTCAGTTAACACACACAGTTTAGACAAGAAGATATAAAAAAACTTTTACTATTCATCTTTATGAAATCCGTGGAATCCAGTCCATGCGACATAAAAGTGGATTGAATGTTGCACTCAGGACAGTTGATCTTCACTTTCTATGTTGTTAAGGTTAAGACAGGACAGTTGCATAGCGCCTTTTTCCTGAGTATATTCGCCTCTAAAGTGCTCAGAATGGCACGTGTTAACGAGGGATCACACAATTTTACCTGCCACCCACACGTTTATCCCCGAATGGAATGAGCCATCCTGCCTTTTGATCCCCAGCTTCGGTAGAGCATCACCGCACTTTGGCTGGTACTCATTTCCCGTCCCACAGAGGGTAGGAGGCTGAGTTGAGTTGGCAGTGTCGGTTTACAGACAGTTCGAAGGAACTCATTTCCTACGTCCATCAACCTTATAGTCACCACCACCACTACTTTCAGCTTCGTTGATTGTGTCTTGTGTGTAACATTGGTGTTTTGTGGCTAATGTCTAAACACGTCACATTGTCTTTGTTGTGACGGTTACCGGAGAGCTCAGCTACTTCATATTATTGGGTTCACGATCTGCCCTCAGAGGCAGACGTCCCCTGGTTGGGTGAAAAAATTTTTTGGCTGGCTTGCCGCTGTTAGTTATTTACAGTTTTATGAATATTCATGTCTGCTTTTATCCACTTTCGTCCAACCCAGCAGTTAGTGGGCCCATTGTCTAACTGGTCTGCTGACGGGAAATAGCTGGGGGTTAGGACAGATCTCCAAAAGATGACCACCTCTGAGATTTATGAATCGGATATGTCACAGGCTGGACTAGACGGAAACTTCTGTCACTCAGCCAAATAAACATCAAAGTACCGAAGGTATCTATATTGATCAACCATGTTGTACATTTTTGTTGTACTGTGTTGATTATTTTTTGTGTATATACTTTGCTGACCGTCGTCATAGTAATTAACCATCCGTTTGATTTGCGTTTCACATATAATCAATGATGAAGTTTCTAAAGGTGTTTCTACTTGTACTCTGTAACCAATAAAGCTTTGTTTTGTATTGGATGAGTGTTCTCATATGCACACACAAGCACTGTCTTATTGCTCACTGGGAATGCTGGAATTTCCCATTCCTTTGTTTCATACCTGTGCATCCTGTTGGGACAAACTTAAACAAATGATATCCTCTTTAACATTAGTCCATCACAGCAGCGCATGCAGGATTCAACAGACGAGGATGCCAGAACGGCTGCGAACCTAATTGAACGAGCTTAGTAGTGAGCGAGAAAAAAACTCTTCACATTATATGCAGAATTTCACTATTTATTGACTTTAAATGAAGTACTTTTAGAGCATTTTCTGTCGATGCCAATATCTTTATGATTGTTCTCAAGATTGTTCGTATTTGTTACTCAAAAAGGGCGATGCCATGGCATACTGGCAGCCCCTGAATATGCCACTGGTCCACCAGGTCTCACCTGGTGTCTGATTTCATCTACCTGCATCATTTCTATAGCTACATTACACCTACGTAAAAAGCTATTTGTCGGGTATTTTCTTTTCCATGAAATGCCATGAACACAAAAGAAAATACCCGACAAATATACTTCATCTGTTGTCTGAAGCATAAAAACAGTGACTATACAACTCTATTCACAATAAGTAAGTAACAATAATCAGAACCAAAAGACAAACATGTAATTACATACACTCTGATAATACTGACATAAAAACATGCCTAGTAAGTGATAAAAATTAAATGTTATAATAAGTAAGTACATTTAGTTATTATTATTATTAAGCACACGTATAAAGCGCACTTTAACAGGATGCCACAAATGCACTAAAAACAACAGTTACGTGTCGTTAAATAATAACAACTTCAGTTTGTTTATGAACGTAATCAGTGACTGATGATGTCAGGTGATCTCGGTTAATTACCAACGAATTCACTAGTCGGACATTTCTGTTATACAACTTTCTAAATACGATCACGGAATAGTAACGTCAGTCTTTGATATTTATTCTTTGACATGTTGAGATCAAAGAATAAATATCAAAGTTTGACTCTATTTCATCTGCATTTCGTTGTCACCGACAACAGTCGTGCACTGTCATCACTGAAGTAAGTAAGATGTATTTAAAGCAAATATCAAACATACATACAAACAGTGAAATTTAGTAAAATGAACAAAAGCAGATTATAAAATACAGATCAGAAGATGTAAGCAGCGATCCCTGTCAGCTACATTAGATCCCCCAAATCGGATACACACTTTCATGCCATATTTTTCAGCTTCATCAGTATATATGTCGTGCGTGAGGGGCTTCAAACCAAATTTCAGCCAATCAGTGCAACATGTCACCTGAGGAGCAAAAAGAACTGCTGAATAATCGAAATACCGGCGTATGTGCTTTGCACAAGCTGCCGATAAATGCAGAGTAGACGGATTAAACCGAAAACAAGCTATAGATAAAGCTGCCTATGAAAGCAGCGTGCCGGAGGATCAGCTCAGTTTGCTCGTAGGACAGCAAACGAGTAGAGCCTCAAGTCAAAGATGGCGCACGTCAAATGGAAGCAGATGTTTGAAGCAACGACGATGTACTCACACGCAGCGAAACCGGTGTACACTACAACACACGCACGTAAAAAGTTTTAACGACTTAAATATTTTCACGCGAAACTGGGCTGGGCTAGCCTAGCTGCCTGCCATTGCCCTCCTACATAAGTACCATAAGTAAGTAGTTTATTGGTACATTTTAGCCATGAGGCTAGAATAATTACATACAATTACATGCAATGTAATGCAATGCAATCACATGCTTATGATTAAAAACGGAACTTGTAGATAAGTGCATTCGAGGTTCATGACAATAACCGCACTCTATAAATTTACATACTTATAATACACGATCTATGTTTATGTCATGTTTTTGAGAGGCAGGCTGGATGACCATCCGTGTGACACAGCACATAGTTGTTAACAGACACAATATCATAAAATACCGTGAACTTTGACCTCTGACCTCAAACTTTGAAAATGGTCTACATAGGGTCAAGATGAACAATCATGTCAAATATCTTGGTCAAAGGTCACTTAGATGAAAAGTTATTATCCAGACATACGATGATACGGACGTACATATACTACATCAAATGCTCTGACATGACCCCACTAAGGTAGTTTGTAACTAGAAAACATAGGCAGTCGTATCGACATGCAGACCCACGCCGGCAACGGCCGCAGGTAGTACAGCGGCGTATTGGTATGTGAAATACAGGACATAGTCACTAGCAACCGTGCGACCGTGACGGTTTTCGTAACCGTGTGACCTTGACCTTTTGACCTCTGGGTCAATGCATGCCGAGCGACTGCTATAGAGTATACGTGTACCAAGTTTGGTGTTGATAGCTCAAGCCGTTTTCCTGTTAGAGCGCGGACAGACAGACAGACAGACGCGACTGAACGCCCTACCCACGCCGGCTGCTATGCTGGCGTGGGTAACTTAATGACTAATGAAAGCGACTATATCTCGAGATAGGCCTACTAGTTCCCTTAAATGCTTTGATACTGATGAATGGGGACAAAAGGGCGTGTAAAAACAATTATTCCGAATTTTTCTCCCCGGGAACTTGCCAAAACTAAAAAGTGACCCAGGAAACGAGTCAAGTTAAACAAAAATTGAAAGCGTAGATATTTCTGGTGGCCATCTTGAGACAGCATTTAAATCACACGTCCAGTGATATATTCACAAAGTCACTAAATGTTCAGTAAGTAAGTAATTCAGTCAAATAACAGCCTACCTCCAGACATGCAATATTTGTTGTGATGGAAAAATAGAACAGCACCAACGACGCAGCTGACCAAGTTGATTGCCAGGAGTAACGTTTTTATCCGCAGAGATTTGGCATCCTGGCCGTAACAACAAACAAATGCAACATTTCAACTTGAGAAAATACCAAAAACTATACCATCAAATGTGGCATCATTCATCCCTATCTGCGTAAAAACAGAAATAGGGGAGCCTCCCCTTCCCTTCCTTTCCCTTTCTGCCCTCCTCTTAATAAAGCAAAGGATGGTCTAGGCTGCAAGCTCTAGCCACCTTCTGGTCCTGGTGCCAAATAAAAATTGGTGCATGCTAAGCCTAGGTGGCAACGTAAGTATTCACACAGTTATCATTAGATTGTAGTTATAATTGGACCTACACTCTATATAGCTCTACTATACTCTTGGCAGAGTTGAGCGCAACTTTTACAGTAAGGAATCCAACAAAAGTCCGGACAACTAGCTTGTTTATTCTAATGACAGAGTACCTGACCTATTGATTATTAGGACAATTGAACCTATAATGCCTGGGATCTAATGGCGGTGTTTCACTAGCACCATCCAGACCATTACAACTACACCGTTGCCCTACCTTGTGAATTGTTTGTACTCGTAAATGGCCATGCTACGGAGCTGAGTGGAGCGAACTGCCATGCAAAACTCAGCCGTTTGAAACAGTTGCTATAATTATTCATCCAGTGATGTTAGTAGAACTTTGTTCACTGATGAAAACAGATATTTACACTGTTAGAGCCAAGCATCATTACCCACATGCTAAAGACAACTAACACATTCAAATTAAAGACAACACACTAAATTTCACTACAGTCACACTATCCACATTTCGTACCATCATACTAGTACTGTTAATTTACAATTAACAGTCGATGCAGTATAAAGAAGAAGGAAGTCGCGTTTACAACTGTTGAGAAGTCTGGACGTTTCTGCCTCCAACGGCATAAAACTATTGTTGTGATCATGTAGACTTCAGCCGACAAGACAAACGTAATGAAACCTTTCTCATGCCACTCTATAAAACACATCATAGCAACAGTGATCAGTGCTGCCACAAGAATATGAAACAAATCTAACCTAACATCACTTCCAGGTCTGTAACAAATAGGGAATTAGCAGTATGTGGCTGAATAAGAACAGCTGTACCAACTATTTAGCCAAATACAAACACAAATTATGAATATTTGCACAAAATACCAAATACCGTTTTACAAGTATAAAGCATACTTACAAGAGTTTGCTTAAGTAAAAAGTATTTGCACTGCTAAAGCACAGTCTGGAACTCTCTCCCTGATTTCATCCGCGACCCGACCATCAGTGCAGGCTTTTTCAGACGTTTGCTTAAAACGTACCTGTTCGCTCGATACTAGTGCATTGAGCACAGTGCGTTAATAGAGGTTCTGGGAGATAACCGCGCTCTATAAATTTACTTATTTACTTACTTTACTTTTGAAGTAAAAAGTTAATAGTATTTTTATGTACATACCAATTTAGCTAGCATCATAGTCAAACAAGTAACCATTTTCCCTCAGGCCAACAGCCATGTTATGGAAACGACAGCCAAACAGTAGCACGTTAAATATCATTTTAATCGAACGGAACCACCTGATATTGGTATCTGTTAGTTCAACAGTGGTGTCTGGGTTTGTCATGTATAAACTAGGGATGTGAATCGGGTCCCGGGACCCCGGAACCCGAAAAAACTACCCGATCCCGGGTTTCAAACTACCCGAAAGCTACCCCCGCGTCCGCTTCCCCACTCAGAAACGACAGGACTGCCGGCACAGCAGGGACAGTCTAGGCACTGTAGTGTAC
>Ga0209780_1003337_pt1 | contig 11923 bp, 4 predicted proteins | sample WorMetexBAHAMAS2_FD_187384 | JGI IMG/M metagenome (GOLD analysis project Ga0209780, IMG submission 187384) | Marine gutless worms symbiont microbial communities from Max Planck institute for Marine Microbiology, Germany - Inanidrilus exumae... | ecosystem: Host-associated > Annelida > Digestive... | reverse complement strand
GAAATCTCATTAGATAATAGTTTATATTGTATTTTTGAAATGGATAATTGAGATCCGGACATAGAGGCACTGTTGTGCCTGCGTCTGCGACTTCCACGTTGTCTTGTCTTGTCTTGTCTATTGGAGCAGTCGACTCAAATACACCATGCCTGCCTTTCCTTCGTAGGCGTTCACCAGATGGCGCCACCCGTATCTGAGGTAGGAGACATCCATTTGCATTTGCATCTTACTACTCATCTATCGACCCCGAAGGGATGAAAGGATGAGTTGGCCTGGTTGGTTGATAGTCGATTTCATACTTTATCATTGAAAGAGTGTTTTTTTCTATATAAGAAAAAGGGGCTAGGTCTTTTGGGGGCATAACAGAAAAAAACACAGAATTTTGCGCGCACTCGTATCTATGTTTTGGTACTGTAAGTGTGCAAATAACATTTGGTGTTATTTGCACTTTCGTCAGTGTCAATACCGGTACACAATTTCTTTGCAGATACCCGAATCACCTTCCAACATAGTGCACGACAAGTCGAAGGTAGCCTCAATGCCACAAACGAGGTCTATCCGTTTAGCAGCGTTTCGATACAGTACTATACCGGCGGGCGTGTGACGGACGGACAGACGGATACAGGGCCGTGCGGGCAAAATCAACCGGACTCACCGGAAGAAGCGATGCTGGTCGATTTTGCCGAACAGACTCAGTCGTTCGTTGGCAGCTTGTAGCAGTGCCGACGACGACGCCGTGTACAACGATGAACACCGACACAAGGACGCGCGCTCTTTTGCTTGGCGGGTTGTTTTGTATATGCCACTAGAGGCCTACAGGGCCTAAGGCCTGTGAGAGAGTCGACCGCCGAGATTGTATAGGCCTACTCCAGTATCAAGTCGGCGCATTGACCGTCGACGCTCGCCGCAGCGCTGTAGTGTAGTCCTAGGCCTACATATGCCGATCAAACTGTCAATATAGCTTGTAATATCAACGCCATTAACCTATATAGTCTACGCGACGCATTGCGTTCAGACGACATCTCTAAAATATGACTGAGTGACCCACATATCAGAGGTAGCCCGTCAGGCGCGAGTGCGCGACGCTGGAATGCAGCGCTAACTGAATTGTAGCCCTAATATCGCAGCAACAACATAGGCCTACATAACAATAGCTCGAGCGTACATACAGCAAAGATCCTATAGAGCCGTAGTACGCAATCCCGACCAACCCGTACCCGACCCCTACCAGCGGGTACGGGTAGACCCGCACACATCTAGTACCGTAGGCCTACGCATACGTTCTTTTACCGCACGCTACGTTCGTTAAACGTGCGCTTTACAAAATAATTTAAAGTACATTTAGAAACATATTGTGTTGTTTTCAAATTTCATACCGGTACTGTACTAGCAATTAATGGTCCTTACATTACAGAAATGCACTTGTCACTATATAATATAAGAAAATACTCATTCTGTTCCAGACTTACTTGTTAATATCTGGAAATTGCAATTTGGAATAGTTCACAAAATTATGTAGTGGAAACTGATTCCGCTAACACTTTCAACAAGAACTCACCATGGAGATGAGATAGCGAACGTGAACTTTTTCACTACGATATCGCACACGTACTTCAAAATACCAAAAAAGCGAACGTACTTCGTTTAACAAATTAGACGATAACTAGGCAAGTATTGCGCATTACGTCTTGGATTTATGAATCTGCTAGTGCTACAGAATTTCTACCTTGCAGTTATAAAATATTTATACAGTGGGCGTCGCGCGGTCCCTCTGCAGACGTTTACTACTAGACATAGTAAGCGTAAATTGTGCATAGTTATAGCTTTGTCAACCACTTTTACTCAATGCGCCCCGGAAACTACCAAATTCGGTAAAATAACGCAAAATAAGGGCCAATTCGCCGTTCAAGGTCATTCAAGGTCACCGATTTTGATACCAATCGAAAGCTCATATACGACTTCTTATTAGTGATTAATTCGAACTTACCTCCTATCTTGCACCGTTCAAAATGTCAAAAATTGGCTATATTTGGCTACCCCTCTTGCGTTTAAACCCCCCGACGGCGACGGAGAAGTTCCCCTGGGACGATCTCCGTAAAATTTTTCTGTGGATGTCAACGGATGACCAAGGTACTAAACAGCGAAGAAAAATTGCCGAAAATTTCAACCGGCTGACGGGCTGAGTAGGGTGCACGAACGTTACAGACAGACAGACGACAGACGTACTGAGGATAGCATATGGCGAACGTGAACGTAAGTTCAGGCTCGCTAAAAATCGTCTCGATAAAAACTGGATTAATCAAGATGTCGTTTGTGACTATAAATCAGAGCTAATAGGAATCAGACGTCTACCAGTTTGTACGTAATGTCATGTTATTTGAGATGCGTGCAAAGGACTTCTTGCGCTTGTTAGTCACACCACTTTGGATTGGATTGGATTGTAGCAAAGTCAGTAGCTATTTTTAGAATATTTAATTGCTCTGTCGGTAGTTAGACAAACCCCGATGTCTGGCGGGAAATTTAAGATTGTATTGAACTCGAAGTAAACAAAATCGTGTTGAGTGGTTTAGTTGTTGGAAGTAAACTTTATTTCACAGACTCATCGTTATCCAAAATGGTTAGAACTAAAGCGGACAACTGTGCGAAAAAAGGTTACTGACTGCAGTTGATTGTCATTGAAGAAGAATAGTTGATTGTTTGGTAATGTTTGGTTTAGGTCATGAGACTGTATGGTGACCTACCTCAAGCGTACCTGCACGACGGATTATGGCGTGATGTCAAGACAGATGGCACAGACAATATATGCAGATGAACCCTACACAAGAATGTCAAGCCCCCACTCCCAGACGGTTTGTAAAACAACTCAAAGTGCACAGCTGACGCAGGTGTGAACACCTATGTCCGCATCAAAAGCTGTTGCTATGTACACGAATTCGTGTACAAAATCTCCCGATTTTCTATGTATACGAAGTCAGTTAGGTCGCTGATTGGCTGTCGTGTACCTAGTCAAAGGGCAGCAAAGTGTATACGACAGCGTGACATATTTCATTCTCCAGATGACGATACATAACGCAACCAAATTATTACCGCTAAAAGTCAAACTAAACTGACCCTAACCATAACACTAACCCTAACCGATACAGAAACCATAATATTTTAAGTGCAATTTGTTGACACCCATAAATAGGTTTTACTGCATTTATGAAAGGAATTTTTCGCGGAGGTGCGTAGCAGGGTTTGTAGGTGGACCAATTTTTTGCCCTACTCAGCAATTGCACCACCCAATTGCTGATGTCACTGTACTCAGCTGAGCTTACAGCACTCCCCAGACCCCCTACCTGGTGGACAGGGGGCTGACTGCCCCTCCTCAAGAACTTCACCCCCGCTTTGGTCATTTGGGCCGCAGCTTGGCTCTTCGAGCCTCACCGTCTCATAAACCCCCTAGCCAAAAAGTCTGGATCCACCCCTGATGCTGTGCATATGTACCATGCTCGTTGTGATAGTGTGACAGAAGAGTTTAGACTGTAGAAGAACTTGCAGGTATAAAGAACAAACACTGAAATAAAAAGACTGCAGCAATGAGAGGTCTTGCTACAGTTTGTAAGTTCAGATGATTCAGCTGTTTGATCGAAACACTAGACTGGATGAGAGCCTTCAAATATAAATTAATCAATCATAGTTTCCATTACGATGTTCGTAAATATTCATTTACCCCAAGAGTGGTGAATATATGGAATAGTTTGCCAGACTGTGTTGTTGATGCTAATTCTGTTGATGTATTTAAGAAGCGGAAATCGGTTTGTACTTTAAACTGCCGTTTTATCATTTCACATGTATAACTAATGTTTGGTTTTTATTCGTTAAAGCTGTTGCTGCCAAAGCGACTCGCAAAGTCCTGGGAAGTTCGAACAATGGCGGTTCACCCTCATCCAGCTTGACGTCACCTTCATCCAGTGAGTGGTGCTTCCTCAGTTATTGTAAACTAAAAAAACATCAGTTGTAGTCATCGTACTTGAATATTGTCAGAACACGTTTTGCATTATCTCATCGCAATGCATTATCTCATCATAAGCACATTTCTTTTTGCTAATTATTCTGGCACCATGGTGTGATACCAGAACTTAAGTGATCTCTGTACATGCAGCAGTGGCTCACTGTGGTTAATTGAGATGCACCGGTGTACACATATTGGAAAAGTTTATTCCATTGCACCAGATATGAACAGAATATAAACTAATAGTCCTCAAATTTGCTGCTCCAGACAGGAGAACAGGTCAGGTTAAGGGCATAGATTTCCAAATAACTGCACTGGAGATTGTGAAGTCACTATTCTTGTTCTCAAAATGACAGCAGATTTCAAGTGTTGTCTGCTGGCCACAGACAAACTGGCATTCAGTCATTGGCCACGTTTGCTACCAACATATTCAAACACTTGTATGCGGTCATCACTAACTCGAATTCTATATGCTATCAGACTGGCAGCCAGTTAAGGTCATGTAGCAGTGGAGTGATATGGCTGTACATGCATAATACCTAATATTCAGCAATCAGCAGAATATAAACACATTACTTGCCCACCTACACATAGTGTAGGGGGGCCAGACTAGTAACGGTCGCAACCGTCTGTCGTTGTCGTATGTGACGCTGCCGGTGTGGGCGGTCGGGCGGCCGACACTACATGGCGGGCCAGTACGGTTACATCCCTTTAAGGCGACACCTTGTTTCATCTAGTATTACGGCTGAATAGAAATATTGTATACAGCTGTAACATGCAGATACTGCTTTTGAAATTTGCTGACTAATAATATTAGGTATTTTTGTTATTAACAACATAAGGATGTAACTGAACTGGACTGTTTTCTAGTTGCTGTTTATGTTTTATCCACAGGTAAAGCAGGTCGATATGTAGGTGGCAATCAGGTTTGCGTTCGTCCAAAACCAGAGTGGCAGAAGGGAATTTCTTCATTTATGAAAAAGATGGACGACACAGAAGTGGAAGTCGATGGTGAAAATCAACCGGTTGTCGAAGTGACAGAGGAAGCAACAACAGCAAATAATGGAGCAAGGTCACGATTGCAATTTTAGCTTTTGAAAAATGTTTATAATTTTTGGCATTGCCGTAGTAGCACTGTTAGGCTCACTGTTCAGCTTTTTAAGTTACGTAGATTAGTTATCCTGGCTTTGTTTGGTTATCAAACAGTTCACAAACACTAGGAATGGACAGTTAGTTGACTTACTACATGAAATGGAATTCAAATGTCTGGCACCTAAGTCTGACCAGATTCAGATTTTTGTAGGCTTGGAGTTTTATCTGTAGGATTGGAGTTTCATAAGTGCCGTAATGAGTGGAAACATGATAGATAGTAGATAGATCCATTTCAAGTGAGTGCTCTACAGACTAAATGCTCAGTTTCAAGTATAGACACGTATAAGAAGACTATGAAACCTAAGAAACAAATGCTCACACTATTTGTGTGGTTTTTGATCATTTCAGTAGTTTTTCAGCGCTGTCCTTCAAAAGATGACTATTTTGTCAGAATGTCTTACGCATTGTGGTGAAAATTCCACACTTGGGGTGCTTGTTGGCACAGGTCGTGGTGACAAATGTGATGTAATCTGCTAGCACTCGTAGCTGTGCTTAGTTTTCAGTAGCCATAGCTCGGACGTCGTTAAACCTGCTGAGCACTCAGTCGTATGATTCAGAAATTACTTAGGTCGTTTGCACCATCTTCAGTTATTTATCTCTGACGACAGATTAATTCTGCATTGCCATGACGACGGCAGGTCATGCAGACATTTTGACCAATAGCAGAGTTGGAATATGGGTCAGTTAAATGACGGTTAAAATTAAGTGAGTGGTCCAATGTACCGGTACATGCCCAAGGAGAGGACAGGTAGGTAGGTGAATGTATGCTTGTGTATGCATGAAGCGTAGGGTGGAGGGAAGGTAAGTAGTCGGTGAGCAGCTTGCCGGGTATTTATAGCATGCCCCCTCTAGACGTGGCCCACCATCTGGCTAGCTCTGACTAGTGTTGTGTATTGACACCAGTCCAAGCCTTTCAGCTTCGGCTCACGCGGGCGCGGCTGACAACCCTTGACGCTGCTAATCAAGGTGTTAGCAACGGTCACAGGTCATAGATGACACCGTCAAACCCTCTTTTTGTGTCTGGGATTATCTCCCTGTTCATCATGTGCGTCATGCTCCACTGTACATTGCACCCAAGTGCGTTGACCACTGAACTACATGGGCATGTACAGCAGTTGGACATATTTTAGTGGAATTTTTGAACTTAAGTTGAGTGTTTCGTGTGCTGTTGGTCAACAGTTTTATCAGTTCAGTCTGTCTGTTATTTTAACTCCTTGCATCAGAATGTACATGACCTGTTGCAAGCTGTCAAGACCAGAGGATTGGTTTTTCTAGTAGGCCTACTAGCTTTGAAGAGCTGATGTAAAGTGACCAAGGACAAAGGATAAAAGTCTGATGAGTGATTCTGTAAGTGGGAGGGAGACAGACAGGACATCCAGTCATACCAGAACTGCACCATCCTTAGGATCAAAAGGACAACCACCTGGTCATGTTCACTTGGAATTGGAAAGGTGTATCCATTGTGTTTCTAGAGGATGGAATTCTCTTATGTAACACTTTGTAGTACAGATGATTTGCTTGTTCTTGCAGTTCGCAAACAAGTTCGTCTTCATCAGCGAGTGCCGGTGATGGTGGTCACACGTCGAGCAGTCGGCGCAACGGTCTTATTGAGAGCGATGAAGACTGATGCCTGCCTGACAGCAACGTCACTTGAACACTAGCAACATCCATGTAGTCCACCCAATGTGCACCAGGATGTGGTGGACCGTTTCTGTTTTGAACTTTGATCTTCAGACTGCCGTGGTTTTGTGAATAGTTTCTGATTTGTCATATCCGTGGAAGCAAAATGGCAACCTTTTATGTAGCTTCCAGTGTGTAGTTGTGTTCGGTGTGACTAATTAATACAGCAGCCGATCGGCAACTGATGGCGCACAAAATCATACAGCATTGCTTACTTCCTCAAAATTGTGCATCAATTGCTGTATATTTACTCCGGTTGCGGGTTTGTAATAACAGCAAATTTTTAAATGAAAAAGTTAATGATATTAGGGTTAGCGACCGGGTTACAGTTGTTGATATTCGCTTCAATGATTTATCAGCAAATATCCGCCTGCCTATTGTCCAACAGTCACTGACTGACAGTTGTATTACCTATTCACGCCTGTTGTGTTAACTTAACGCAGTGACGTATGTTGTACCTTGTGTTTTTTACATCAGTACTTTGACACCATCGGATGTTGGTCAGAGCACGCCACTTATCCACGAATGTTCTCTTAACACTCTGGAGCGGGTAGAGGAAGAGAGCCGAGATGGAACCGGTCTGGCTAACCCAGGTTCAGCTGGAAACGGCTATTACAGCGGGTCACGTTTCTACATTGCCCCTTCCGTGTGCCATATTATGTGTAATATAATATATTCCACGTGGCAGTTTTATGCTTCGTTTCCATCTGGTGGTGCTGTAGCCAAGATTTTTGATGTGAGTCCTGGTTAGTTGATTAATACTTTCTAATACCAAGACTTTATGTACATGCATTATACAATCTACATCATACATCTGTATTCCGTTTTGTCAGCTGTAGAAATCTGTTAGTTTTTCAGGCAACAAACTATTTTACTTGCTTGAAAATATTTCATCATTTAATATGGGAAGTTCCAGGATGCCTCTAGCTGTGCAAATGCCCACAGCAAAGGAATACAGCATTGCTGACATATTGGTCATGTGTTGTTAATAATGCAGGGTGGCGCAGAATAAACCGGACTATTTACTTTTGTTGTCCAAGTTCACTATTTCTACAAGAAAACACATAAGTGTGATAATGTATGTGTAGCACCAAAAACATTAGTCAAAGCCGTGCTCAATGTGTTCTCCACCGGTTGCAGCAACGAGCGACAATCGTTTGCAAAACTGTCCTATAGCGTGATAGATAACATCTTGACAAATCTCCACCCAGCAGGTTTGCAGGACTTCTTTTAGGTGCTCAACGTCTAGAATGCGACGACGACGGTAAACAAGCTGTTGAGTGCTCCCCAGATTGAATAGTTCACTGGGCTCAAGTCTGGGCTAAGTGCTCCCCATCCTTTTTAAACTCGCAACGCACAAATTAATGCACTATCGACACTTGTTAACGGACGCGTCTTCATATTTGCAATTTACATCTATACTACGTCAGCGATAATGTCACACAGAACATTAATCACCGCTGGATATTAAAATGCACATTTATATTCTGCCTTTTTATTTGTCTATGCGCTACAAGTGTTAAAGGCATTATGTTTAAGCGCCTCTGAAGTTACGACCCTATGGCGCTATACAAATATTATTATTATTATGCAAATTTTCGTAACCTCCGTTGAATAGTCCGGCTTATTCTGCGCCACGCTGTATAAACTAGATGCATCTGCACGTTGTGAATGTATGTATCTTAGAAATGTGCATTCTTCATACGTCATGATTTTAGTTTTGGTAATTATGAAATATGACTGAGGGTGCGATACTTTTGCAAATTTCTGAAACTGACTGCATCTAAAGTTGAACCGTGATTCAAACTTGTTTCATTATCCGTTGTTTAAAATGTAGTTTTTTGTCTAGCTGGTATAATTTAGTTCATTTTGATGCTGATACTGGTTTATATTGATATTTTGTGACTAAGATTGCTCGACGATTGAATATAACAATGAGGTTCATCAGCAATGTAAGCTGTATGCTTCTGGAACAGAGCTTTAAGTCGTGTCATTTTTCACACTGTTTAGTAGAGAATAATGACGTCCTGGTTTCTGCTAGTATGTTATAGAATATTTAACATTATTAGAGAAAAGATAATTTGGATACATATGGCTCGTTTGTGAATATATTAAAACACCACTAAAATGCACAGTTTTTCCTGCATAGTTAAGTGTTTTGTTATTAACAGCAAGTAGTTCACTTTTTCTGGTCCACCCTGTATGTATCACCTGACTTGGAAAATACTATTTCAGAAGTTAACTTCATGTGCTGATGGACCATGCGGTCCCTGCGGCTGTAAGGGCAGGCCCGATCTGTTCCAGGGCTGCACGTGGTACAAGGTGACCAGACCTGGCATTAGTTTTTTAATGTTTATTTTGTAATGTGAAATCTTATAGTTTCTTGATGGGTGTCTGCTGCATTCTGTTAGGCTTGGTTTCTTCAGCACCAAGCTAAGTGGCTTGCTGGGAAGAATATTTCTGATATGATCCATTTTGTGTTGAGTGGGATGTAAAATCTTAACTCAGTTAGTCAACAGTGTGTTGATAAATATTTATTATAATATAGTAAACTGCATTATAAACTGCAAATATCGATCACACATTATCTTATTAACACAGTCAAACATTTCACAGTAAAAACGTAACAATCTACATATGACTTTACAAACAACGGTAAAGTGAATGCAATACTGAATTACTAATAGTAGCAAACTATTAAATAAATTAATAACTACACTAGAAGGCCATGAACACAGAATTGTACGACATACTGAACTACATCCTGTGACACGTGGTATAACAAATCAATATATTTGCAGCACATAACGTTTTCTATCATGTAAGTACATGATGATGCTTGCAAATTACCCTATGATATTAGAATATGTTGTTTATAATAATAATATAATAATAATCCGATTTGTAAAGCGCCAGAATGTCAAAAGACTTCCGTGGCGCTAAAAGACTTCCGTGGCGTTTACCAAAAAGTGGACTGTTTCTGGGGATTTACAACTTTGATATGACCCAAGATTTTGGTCGCGAGGCTGACTTCATCATAGACGTTGACAGCCAGCATTATCGAAGTTCATAGACCAAACTCAAGGCAGGTACATTGAAGACCAGATCACAGTTCTTGGCTATAACCTTGGCCAAACTGGAGCACACTAAATCTTATGGTATGGCATGGTACTGTAGGGTTTAACGTCCCACTCGACACATTATAGGTCATTTCGGAGACGACTAAATCTAATTGCATACTATGGCTTAACAAAACACTATCACCGCTGCAGTATTTACGGAGTAAAGCGACTGCCAAAGGCTGCTGACTGCATACCGTATTTCCTCTAATAGAAGCGCGAGGCTTCTATTACAACAATAGTGTCAGACCCACGGCTTCTATTAGAGACCCGGCTTGTATTGGAGACCCGGTTTCTATTAGAACTTCACGTTTTTTGGACGCCATACCGCCGTTCTGATAATCACGCAATACGCACGAATGACGCAGTGCACCACAGTGCTACCGGGTGATGTGCAATTAGCTCTATGGTATTCGCCCTTAAACCCCCAGCTTCTATTAGAGACCCGGCATGTATTACAGACCCAGCTTCTATTACAAAAATGAAGTCTGACCCCCCAGCTTGTATTAGAGACCTGGCTTCTATTAGAGGAAATACGGTAGTACAATTTCGAGACACCCAATCATACACTCTGAAAACAGTTTCACTGAAAGGATTGAGCAAAATTCGTACATAATGCCAAAGTACACTCAATGCTAATAATTACTCATGAAAGGGCCCAGGACATAGACATCAGATTTTAGCCGCACACCGACACTTAATATTCATCCAAGTTACAATGCTACGCCCTCGTACTGAGTATCAGGGTTCAATAAATGTCATTCAATAATGCAAAGACAACACTCGTTATATACAAAATATTTAACAAATTGCAAAACTTGCCTAAGTGAACTTCACCATTCAATCACATTTGGCCAAAATAACACTATGTACAGGCACACGATGTTTAGAAAAGGAATTTGCATTGCATCATACACACACACTGCATCCTAATTCAAACACGTGCAAGGCAAAGTAGCGGTGTCAGTATGGCACACAAACACACTACATTTAGCATTTTCCTTCTAAATTGCAAGTGGCAGTCAGAGATGGCATACTTCGCCCTGGTGCCGCCACCTGGCAAACTACACAAAACATCAACGAGTCACCTTTGATTCTGGTCTATTCTCTGCATCATGTGAAAACATGACGTCATCCACAAAACCGTACGTAAATAACGCATTGCTTTGCCGTCAGAAGACGACTGAGCCACAGCCACAAGTAACATGTACAGAAAATTTGGCAAAATCAACACACGTGGTTTACGAGACATGAACCGACAGACTAAGAGACATACAGACGCAATGATTGCAATATATTTCGCACCGCTGTTGTGGGTGAAGTATCAATAAACTATAAACTATCGATGTGGCCCTTCAGGAATACATGGGTGAGTCAGCACCTACAGTAACCGTCACCATTATCAGCAGGGCCATTTCTTTTTTCATTTTCCACTGTTTGGCAATGCCCTTCTATGGCTATCCCACAGAATATTGTGGGAATGTGGCGGCCCCAACAGTCTGAACATTCCTAAATCCGGTACGGAGCATACAGGCCAAGAGAATGACTTTGAATCGATTCCAACTGTAAAAATTTAAACAAGACATCCCATAGTGGGATCACTTGATAGTGAATTTCCGGCGATCTATAATCACTGCGGATTTATGGCCAGGGGTGCGAAGTTAGAGTCCCCGGAGTCTGGATTCTAGCCCAGGGCCGGAGTCCCACAAAAAATGAGGACTCCACATCCCTGCCATGGACGTACTTTCTCCATTTATCTCTGTTATTCTGAATGACTTCTTCCACGGAGTGTCTTGCCAACCTACTGATATTGTCATTCAGGATGTGCGTGGTCTTCCTCGCCTATGTGCACCTGGAATCAGTAGCGTAGCCACGGGGGGGCACAGGGGGGCACGCGCCCCCCCTACCGTCGACAGGCATGGTCACAGGATTCGTGCAAATCCGAGGAGATTTTTTTCGGGGTGGGGAGGAGTGGGGG
>Ga0209780_1003336_pt1 | contig 11926 bp, 10 predicted proteins | sample WorMetexBAHAMAS2_FD_187384 | JGI IMG/M metagenome (GOLD analysis project Ga0209780, IMG submission 187384) | Marine gutless worms symbiont microbial communities from Max Planck institute for Marine Microbiology, Germany - Inanidrilus exumae... | ecosystem: Host-associated > Annelida > Digestive... | reverse complement strand
TTGCGGCGCTCGGCCACTCGGCGCCTCGATCCTCGCGCCTTCGGCGTTTCGATCCTCGCGCCTTTGGCGCTCGACCTTGCCCCCCCCCGTTTGCAAATCCTGGATCCGCCACTGGGTCCGGGTTAGAAGCCGCGGAGTCAGTCATAAAGAAGGAAGAGATTCTGTGGTGGGAAAGATCTGTGAAACAGGTTGGTTTAAAAGCCGAGAGTGAAAGAGTGAGCGGTTATGGATGGTGAGAATTGTGAATTGACAGAAGCAGACGATGTAGTAATAGGAGCAGGAAGAAATAAGTCAGACAGGTTGGAGGAAGGCGTGGTGTTGGATTTGTAGATGGTTCGTTGGTTGGGAGATTAACCTTTAATAACGTCCCCTTTCAGCATAAAAATAGGCTATATCGGGACATATGTCCTGGGTGGAGATTTAGTTCCGCCAGGTTAAGGATGGCCATATGATACAGTAACCTCCTGACCTCGTTACCTTTTTGTTCAGCGACGACCCAAAATGGGAAAGGATAGGAGAGGCTCATTTAAGTTAATTACGCTGTCGCCTACAACAAGGTGGAAACTAACCAAGACCTAGCTATTTATCAGTTCAATGTGATATCTTGTGTAGCTGCTGTTCTTCAGTTCCTATAACATATCAGTGCCTAACGACTCTTGTTGTATAATATCTTTTCTGTGTTGGTCTGGCTTTTGAATGCTTCTCTTAAGTAAAACCCAAAATAAGCATTCGAGGGACCTCCCATCCACGGTACCAGACCTGCCCCCTCCATCACCGTTGGATTTGTAGAAAGTCTGGGAAAGACACGGTAATGATCCGATGAATAGCAATGCTCATTAGTATCAAACAACAGAGTGATGAAACAAGTGAACAGTAGGAACAGGTTATATTAACCAAGTCAAGAATGTGGTTTTACCGCGCGACGCTATACGCTAGTGTAGTTTATACTGTCGTCGTGTGTCTCTCTGACCGTCCTCCTGTCACAAGTCGGTGTTCTATCAAAACGGCTAAACGTAGGATCTCTCAAACAATGACGTAGAAGGGATTCTAGTTTTCATAGTTTTCTTATGCCAAAGATTTCGGCGAATTCCAACGGGGTCACACGGTCACACTTAACGGGGGGCGCCAAATACAGGTGGGGTAGGTTAAAATCGGCAATTTTCGACCAATATCTCGCTGTAACTCAGAAACGGTGCAAGATAGACAAACGTAAAACCGTAAAGGCGCGGATTTGTGTAACGCTTAAAATCTCTAAAGCGCTCAGGATGGCACGTGTTAAAGGGATCGAGTTTTACCTGCCACTAACACGTTTATCCATGAATGGAATGAGCCATCCTTGGACATACTTACTATGGAAGACTAACAAGAACTTGCAATGCGCTTTATCAAACGGCGCTATTTCCGTTGACCTCGGGTGACCCACAACTACCCATTTTCCACGCCTTTCACATTTTAAAGTGAGTGGAAATAGACTTTTGATAGGTAGGCCTATAGATTGGTTGTAGCAAGTCCTAGCTCACGGATGACAAACCGGGCGTGGTTAGGTCATGTGATCCAGTTAAATTTTCTGGGACCCATATCATATCCCTAAACGGCTGAAGCTAGGGTTATCAAATCTTGTTTGCAGGTAGGCGATGTCAAGTATTAGCCTATGGATGACAAACCACACCAAGGGACACGGTCAGGGTCACGTAACCCATTTAAAATTTTTGCAGCCAAGTAATATCTCAGGAACGGCTGAAACTAGTCAAATTTTGTATACAGGTGCAATATATCAAGTGTTAAGCTTGGTATAACAAACGTCTCCCTTATGGGCGTGGTCAGTGTCACGGGGCCATTTTAAATTTTGGGGCCCTATAAATCATGTTTGGAGACGGCGAAGCTAGGCAATTCAATTTTGTGCGGTTTGATATTTGATACTAATGAGTACTACTGCATGCCGGATAGATTACCCCCTACGCCATAATTCAGGTCACGTAGCCTCTTTGCATTTCGGGAAATAAGTAGGCTAGTATCTCGGAAACGGTGCAAGATAGAGACATAGGCCTAGTTGTAATGGAAGACCAACAGTATGTGGTCTACATGTATATACTGACACCATTGCCAGTGACCTTGACTAATTTGAAGGTTACTTTTGCTGTTTGAAACTTTTCTGACTCCTATATCTCGCGTAACGTGGTATGACATTGTATTATCCACGATTACACATGAATTGGAAAGCAGACGTGGCTTGTAATTTCAACTGGTACTGAGTTGTTTGGTACTGCTGCTGAAACTGTGGTTGCTGGATGCTGGGCGGTACCAAATTTTCCTGCATGTGCCGTGGCCGAGGCATGCTGTACGCTGGCATGCCATACTGCTGCACCTGCGCAAATCCTTGTTGATACTGCAGGGCTACGACCCCTTCTGGCTCCAAATCCGCTGAATCTGCCACTTCCGCCACGTCCTCGACATTGACCCCCTCTTCTTGGGTAGCCCCTGGGTGGGGGTGGTGGGTTGAACTCCCACTGTTGATTTTGCCCCCAATGCACATTTCTTAGGGATCGACTGCGGGGCGGAATTTGTCCTGTTTTGGGCTTCCCGAACGTGTTGCTGGAGCCACCCCCGCGGCGGAAGCTGCGCGTCCGTCCCATTCAGCGCGCATCAACTTGAGCTGTCGTTCAACGTTCGCCATGATTTTGGCGACGACGTATCGCTCTCGAACGTCAACGGAGCAGTTAGTTCAGCGATGCGTGCGGCCTCAACTTATTGTTGTATTTTTGCAAGGAAATCGTCCGCGCTTTCCGACGGTTGTTGTTTAGTGTTAAACAACAGTTTCGCCGCACGGAAGTGAACATACTAGCTGGATGAAGATAGCGTGAACAAAATTTGACCTTAAAGGCAGCCCAAGTCTGTTTATCGGCTGTGGTGAGCGTTTCCAACCAATGCGCTGCACCCGCTGTCATCAGGACCAAAGCCAAGTTTAGTTTTTGTTGTCATTGTACGTTTTGAACCGACAGTAGTTTTCAAGGTGATTTAACCACTGTTCAGCGTCCTCGCTTGGAACACCCTTATTTTTCTGGTGCCAAATTGCGTTCTTCGGCCATGTCGTCTGAGTCACTGTCTTGGTTTTGTGGTTGGGGTTGTGGCGGTGGTGGTTGTTGTGGTAGTGGGCTTGGAGGTGGCGGATTCGCCTGATATTGCTGGAACTGTTGTACGTTTGGTGGTGGGTTGAGTGCCTAAATTTGGTGTTGTTGAGGTTGTTGTGTTGCAGCGTGTTGTTGCAGCGTGTTGTTGTACCGTCTGTTGAGTGCCCTGGTGTTGAGTGGCTGACTGTTGTCCCTCAAGAAGTGGTGGATTTGGCACAGGACGAAAGAACACTCGTGTATTTTCGCGCAAGTAATACGCTCGACGGATGTCCTGTAAGTCAGTGACCGGATAGACAGAGTGACGATGCTCTATTTTTGCACTGAATCCGGCGACGGTTCTGTGGCCAACGTGTGTGTGCTCGAACTCAACTCTTGAGTCGTCAAAAATCAGTCGTTTTGAAGGGGTGGATGGAGAGGGGTAGAGGGAGGTTTGATCCAACGATCCTCTCCGCACCCTAAGTTGGTCCCTAAGACTAAAATGAGTACCAGTCTTCGCGGACCTAAGCTGACGAGTGACGACGTAGGAAAACTTCGTTATTGGAATCCGATGGATCCCACTCTTTACGCTTTTCAGACGTATTCAAACCAGTAACAGATAAAGCCTTATTTAATGCTTTTTTCATAATTGACACGACACACAATTGAAACTACGTTATTTACTGTTATCGGACCTGACAGTTAGTGTATGCTAATTCCCGCACATTAAATTATACGTCAGTTACATCAACTCGTCAACAGTCGTCGTTCGTGACAGGACCTGTGATCTTTCAAAAATATAGTGGTCATCTTCTATCACTAAGTGTGCGATAAGATGCCCTTCGCCACGAACTTCTCTTTTCGAATGGCTTATAAACTGTCCACAGTAATTAGTTCTACCACATAAATACAGAAACTGATTTTCAAAAAATACCAACAATAACAAAACATACCACCAGAATGTTAACACATCACATATATAAGTACAATAACTGATGACATATCACCCAAAATATTTACAGATTTTGTATAGACATTTACACACATCAGCTAACAAAGATTTTCCAGGTAAGCCAGGTCATGCAGCCAGCTGCCCCACTGATTTTCTTAAAGTTATGCTCGGAGAATAAATGATGCAGGTTTTTAACAGGCTGATGGCCCTTCATGCTAATTAACCAACAGTGTCAGTTGTCAAGCACTAAAAGGAACTGAATGTGAACCAGCAGACAATTTGATATAATGAGAAATATTGAATGTCTCCTCAAACCAAATGTTTGGGAACTGTTGGCACAAAATTGTTTATTGTCCAAATATGTTTCCTGGTGTTTATTAAATATGAACCATGAGCGAGAGCAAGTGTGTGTGTGTGCGTGTGTGTGGAATTGCTGGCTTAATATGCTGTTTGCTGCCAAGTCCTCACAGCCTAGTCACAGGTTATAGTTATCATCTTGATCAATCCTCTTCAGGCTTCTCTGTATGTACAATGTGCCGGTCTGTACAGATCATAAACTAGCAAGCAGTCAAGGAGGATACTGTCTCTTTTTCTGTGAGAAATCCAGTTAGGCAGCTGTAGTACAAAAATAGCAAGTATCCAACAGTCTTGCCAATAAGGAATTTTGGCAGCTGAGTTTTCCAATCGGCTGAAGTCAATGGACTGACAGTGAAGGCAGTCATTTCCACCTTCCACCCCTGCATATCGATGATAAAGGCTCAGTGCAAGGGATCTGTAGAGAAACATGAAGATGGGATATGGATGCATCCACCAATGGACAACAATTATATAGCTAGAGATATAATGGACGAAGCAAGAGGGACCAAAATTCACAGTAGTATAGAACGCCTTACTACTAATGAACGTGGAGCTCAAGAAGCCACCGGCACCAGATATTGGCTCATTACCTGACAAACTCAAACCTGATATGAAGGCTCTGGATGGAACATTAACCGTGAAGAAGAGTTCTCAGACTCAAATCCTAGTGGCTCTATGCAACTATTGTTTATTATTGTATGCATTCGATGGCGATATTAAAATCATTTTATCTTTCTTATCTTACATTCCGGGTCCTTCGTCGCATATAAGAGTCACAGTAACGTTGGAACCTAACAACAACCTAATGAGGATGGCGTGGATGTTTCATCCACCAACCCTGTGATTAATCACACATCCACGTGGGGCTCTTCGATAGTTATTATGCATATGATTAAGTCCTACTGCCAAGTTGCCAACCATTGCACCTTTATGCTGTGAACATTTTAATTTGTTATGCAGTGAGACTGTACAGTTATGCTGGGCATGGAATTGTGTATTTTGGCAGACTTTTAAAACTAGTTAAAAATAGTGAATACATTGTATTAAGAAATTGGATGATGAAATGAACTCTCGGTTTTTAAAGGAAATCTGTCAAACTATTTGTGCAATGCTAAGTTACTGACTTATCAGCAATGTGCTATTTTTCTATGCTGAATAGTTTTACTTACTGTACCTATCAAGTACTCTATACGATACTCAGTATAGTACTTGTGTACCGTGATGTGGCCTGCTTGCATATTCATACGAATGCCAAAGTTGCTACTTCCAACTTTGGCGTTCATATTGTTATATTTTGTAAGCAGTGCAAAATAGAAACTTAGTTACTATTAGTCACTAACAGGAAGTCATTACTATCATTATTGATAACTATGGATGACCTAGAAGAACTCATTTGTGTAGTCTTTCACTCGTATGAGTAAGCATGTGTGACAAGTCTGCAATATAGAGCAAATTGCTTGTAACACACATCACATATGTGGCCTTTCACCTATATGTGTAACCACATGTGTCTTTAGATGGCCAGGTTCACTAAACTGCTTGTGACACAAATAACACATGTATGGCCTATCATCTGTATGTGTAAGCATGTGCCTCTTAAGAATGCTACGCCGAGTAAATTGCTTCTGACACACACCACATTTGTGTGGTCTTTCACCAGTATGCGTAAGAACGTGTGTATTAAGATCACCACGTGCAGCAAATCGCTTCTGACACACGTTACATTTGTGTGGTCTTTCACCCGTATGTGTAAGCATGTGCTTCTTAAGATGGTCGGCTACTTTAAACTGCTTGTGACACGTGTCACATCGGTGTGGTCTTTCACCCGTATGTGTTAGCATGTGTCTCTTAAGACTGTAACGTTGAGTAAACTGCTTGCGACATACATCACACTCGTGTGGTCTATCACCTGCATGATTAAGCAGGTGTTTGTTAAGACTGTCATAATCAGCAAATCGTCTGCGACACACATGACACCGGTGTAGGTTTTCACTTGTATGTGTAAGCATGTGTGTTTTAAGACTGCCACGTGCAGTAAACAGCTTGTGACACACCTCACATTTGTGTGGCCTTTCACCAATATGTGTAATCATGTGTGCCTTAAGATTGCCAGCTTCACTAAACTGCTTGTGACACAAATAACACATGTATGGCCTCTCACCCGTATGTATAAGCACGTGGCTCTTAAGATTGCCAAGCGTAGTAAATTGTTTGTGACACATATTACATTTGTGTGGCCTTTCACCCAGATGCCTAAGCATGTGTATCTTAAGCTCGCCACTGACAGTAAATTGCCTGTGACACATGTTACATTTATAGGGTCTTTCACCTGTATGTGTAAGCATATGTGTCTTAAGATCACCACGTCGAGTAAATCTCTTGTGACATATATCACATTTGTATGTTTTTTCACCTGTATGCGTGAGCATGTGTTTCTTAAGGGTGCCACGAAGTGTAAACTGCTTGTGACACACGTCACACACGTGTGGTCTTTCATCAGTATGTGTAAACATGTGCTTCTTAAGATAGCAACGTTGAGTAAACTGCTTGTGACATATGTCACATTTGTGCGGATTATCACCCATGCCGGATACGCACGGTCGCTCATCACTGTGACTGTGCTTGTGTTTTCTCAGATTTCCCAAATAAGTAAACGATTTGTGACATATATCACACGAACGGGGCTTCACACCAGTGTGAATATGCGTGTGACTGGCAAGGAAACTGGCACAACTGAAAGTCTCATGACACACACTACATGCATAAGTTTTTTGAACACCTGGATTTTTCAGCATGCCCGAACAGTCAGTTACTGGGTTCCACGAACGTTTTTGACTCTGAGAATCATCTCTCTGTTGCACACTTACAACGTCACCTGCATCACCATGATCTCCAGACATCCCAGAACTCACATCATTCAAGTGTGTTGATAGCAGATGACATGACACAATGTCCTCTCCCTTAACATCACGTTCGTTTTCATTTACACCATTAATCAACGTGCTGGACAAAGCAGTCCTCCCATCTTGCCACTGTCCACATTCATAACTGACAGAGGTCACCTCATCTGCCGGCACCTTGCACCAGATGAAGGGAATAGGTGTGGTCCCTAGTGGGTGGCTTGGTGCTCGTTCAATTGTTGCCTGGTATACAAAGACAGCAAATACAAATAATAGTCATCTAGTTAGTAGCTAAGTTGTAGAAATGATAGTTAAGAAAAACAAGTGACAAAGATGGCTGAAAATCTAGCAAACAGGAAATTATATCACGAAACACAATCTCATCCATATTTTTTATACAAATCATGAGCGTCTGAAGGTGTTTCTTAATTTTGTAAACTGTACCATTGTCAGAGTAGCCAAAAGCATCTAATAATATCCTACGTCAGAAAATCATCAGACATGAAGTTACTAACCTGTTCTACACTAGGTGCACCACAGCTGGCGACATCACGGCTCTTATTTGATATGTCAGATGCAACATTTTCACCACAGTTATCATCGGTTTCTGCCTGTAAACACAACAGTTAATGAGAGTACGGAAAAATATTAGAACTTTCAGTGCCCATAACTGAGAAAATGAACAGAACAAAGTTGTAGTTAAATTGATGCTGTTTGTTAGATTATGAGGACAATGACAGGGCTCAATTCACGTTCAACCTACTTGTTCTCATGCAACTTGCACAAGATAAATTACCATGAAGTGGAACAGCACAGCAGCTCAATCACCTTAAGAATATTTCCCTCTCATAATGTAAATAAATCTCTATTGCAAGCTCAGAGCAAAATAGCTAACAGCTTTAAACTCATCTTGCTAAACACAACTTTGGCCAGTCAACAATGTGCCTGACATGCCTAGTCAATGACATCAGTCACAACAAGTAATACAATCTTAAGTGCCCAACTAGAAGATGGACTTCAACATCCCAGCGTCGATGTGCACGCCTTCGCCACCACATACTCGAACAAAGGTGTGACCTTGACCTTTGACCTCCGAAATATAATCAGATGATGAGTAGGGGCTAGTGGTTATTCCTTGTATGTTTCATCAAGACTGCTCAAGTAGTTCATGAGATATGGTGTTCACATGATTTGACCTCGGTGACCACGACCTTTGACCTTCAGAACATAATCAGGTCATCAGTAGGGGCTAGTGAATATTTGCTGTCAGTTTTATCAAAATAGTTCAAGCCATTCATGAGACATCATGGCAACAATATCTGACCAGATGAATGGATGGATGAATGGATGTACAGGACAATGCGACAGCCTAAAACATGTTGCCTTTACTGACACTGGCGGGTGGCAAAGGTATAAACACATCTAAGTACAGTTTTGTCTTTAACTGAATATAACAGCAACAATTAACACTGTACATTAAGTATAGAGTCTAGGCCTATGAACTGGCATACAACGCATACAGCAGCCTAAAAAACAAGTGCAAAACTTCATGCCACAAGTGTCAATACAAGCAAATATTCATTAGCAGTTTGTGTTGCAGTATGTTTTATACTTAAGCAAATGTTTTTGATACCGCAGTTTCAAAAAGTGGTGTGTATTACTATTATTATTAGGCCACACTGCCTGCATAAAGGGCATAAGAAGGTGCCTATTGGTACAGATGTCGCACATACCTTGGTCTATGTGTCTGAGGGATGATCACGCAGTTAAGCTGTGCAAAAATGGGTGAATTGATCGAGATGCCAGTTGAAGGACTAACTCGCATGGGCCCGAGAAACCATGTGTTAGATTGGGGTCAAGATCCCCCATGAGAATGGGCAATTTCTGGGGTTGTCTGGCTCACTACAAAGTACTGGGAGTCTCTACTGTGGTATATGCAGCAAAAGGGATCATTCAATTCAATCCTCGATAACGGCATGACAGCATGACGGCTGCAGCTGACTACAATGCTCCCTCCTGCTTGGTGTCACATTACATTGTTACCCATGAAAAATCCCCTGTGAGGCGGCCTTTCGTAACATACTTTGGCAACTTTTTGTTGTTGTTGTTATTATATTACTATTATTATTAACTAGAAGGCTGTATTGTCATTGTGTTGAATGAACACAATACAGTATTTGCCGGAAGCGGTCCGCTATATGCAACATGTGTTTCCTTTTGCCCCATCTCGATTGCTTCAGCCGTTATTGCAGGGCTCATTAGGTGACAGACCGACTGACAGACCACACTACTCTGCCAGTTACAATAGGCACAGCACACAGTGGAGAAGCCAACTTCTGTTATTGCCTATGGCTACAATGTGCTTCCCTGAGCCCACCAGAGTCCTCTATGCAAATGGCATCTCGATCGCTGCAGCCGTTTTTGCCGGGCTCACTAGGTGACAGACCAACAGACCACACTATTCGGTCTTTAACAATAGGCAGAGCACACAGTGGAGAAGCCAAATTCTGTTGTTGTCTATGGCTACAACAAATATTTATTGGAGCAGTCAACTCGACGGATCAGATCAACTTCAGCAATCTGCAGATATATAAGACTAGACGGGGGGTTGCAGTGTATGTGGAGACACATTACAATATAGCCTCGAAGACAGCGTTTCCCAACGGCATAATCGACAGGTGACAATTTGTGTTATTTTATTTATGCTTATTTAAAATTAATGTAAATACGTTTAATGTAAATTATTTATTAGAAATAAAAAATATTGACTAAAAATTCAGCGGCCCCTGTGGGATTTGAACCAGAGACCCTTGCAGTACAAAAACAATTGGTTGCTCGCCGTAACATACAGCTAACATTTCAATTGGTGTGAGCTGTACACATAGCCTTATTATAGTTCCGATCAATCGTTCAATTTCTCATTTCCTGTTTTAGTTCATTTTGCGACTAATGTCAAAATAATAGTCCCAATTATGATAATGTGAAATTGAATTATGTCCCATTTTACGGTAAAAAAGTAATTTTATGGAAAATCGCTGCTCCGTGGTAAAATTAGACACGGTGTCATGTGACTGCTTTATCGATACAATGTGTTTGTAATCCAAGTCGCGTAAACGTTTGGTGAATGGAGCGCTTGTACAGAGCACACAGCCCAGCGGAAAGACAGCAACGTACAACGCTCGTTCGTTATTGCAGGCAGGGGTCCAGCCTACTCTGAACCAAAGCGCTGAGACCTTTATGTCGGTCCAATGCGCCAGCCCAGGGAGAGGAGGGTAAATTGGCAGGTGTGTGCGGTGTATGTGCGAGTTGTGTAGGGTGGAGGAAGGCTTGAGTAGGCGTGAGCAGCTTGTCAGGTATCTCTAAGCGCACCCACTCTAGGCGTGGCGGCCTACTATCTGGATAAGCCCGGACTGGTGCTTATTTAGTGCCAGCCCTGACCGGCACTTCTTCAGCGCCTGGCCACCTGACTGACACTTCTTCAGCACCTAGTCAGTGGGCTTAGCCACATCTGTCTGCTTCGGCTCTCACGTCAGCGCGGCTGATACATTGACGCTGCTAATCAAGGCATCAGCAACGGTCACAGTTTATAGAGGACACCCCTCTTACCTGCCTGGGATTAACTCCCTGTTCATCATGTGCATAGGAATTATTAGAAATAATTCTTTGGTAGATGGATGCGCCCGGGCCGAGTCAAACACCGGCCACTGAGCGCATCACGCTCTACTGCACATGGCGGCCGAGTGCGTTAACCACTGGGCCACGAAGGCAGGTAGCAACGTACAACGCAACACAGAGAAAATGGCAGACATGCGTAATAACGTAATCCCCATGGGTAGCAGCATTGCGTTGCACGCCCGTTTGAGGCAGGCGCCTAAATGGACAGTAATTAGGAAATGATCGTCATTCTTCTTACCTGAAAACTAGCGTGGACCCTGATATTGTAATCTGATACACGACCAGTATATCGACATTTTACACACAGCACTGACAACCCCTTTCGGCAGTTTACATGACGTTAATGTCCTTTGCTCCACTGCTAGCCTGCCCTAACTGTGGCGGCCACTGCTGGGGTTCGTCTACGGGACACATTAAAGGCGGGATATGAATCGTCCGCATACCTAGATAGAGAGGAGTCACCAATGGCCGCCAATGTCGCACTGTTGAAGTTCCCGTGGCCGCCTACAGACGCCCCTGGATGTTCAGGCAAAAAACATAAATTCAGGCCTATTCAAAGCAGTCTGTCGCCGAAAGGAAAATAGAGATCCAAATCAAATTAAATCAGTGATTTTCCCCCCAAATTCGAGCAAAATCGATCGTTGATTAAAAAACCAGAATTGTCACAGCACTAAAGAGATTGCTTCAAGGTGCAAATATGAAAAATAAATGAGTCTAACAACACTAAGGCAGATCATGTAACTATGCACAAACAAAGTATAAATAGCATACAAACTTTGACTTCACATGAATTAAGTTTGACACCAGATGCCTCCGAGCAGTCTTTGTAACTGTCAACTGGAACAACCTCAATAACCTTCATATTCATAATGCATGAATTGTCATCCATCCTAACACAACAGCAGCATCAAGAAGAAACATTTATTCACATGTATAAC
>Ga0209780_1003335_pt1 | contig 11927 bp, 6 predicted proteins | sample WorMetexBAHAMAS2_FD_187384 | JGI IMG/M metagenome (GOLD analysis project Ga0209780, IMG submission 187384) | Marine gutless worms symbiont microbial communities from Max Planck institute for Marine Microbiology, Germany - Inanidrilus exumae... | ecosystem: Host-associated > Annelida > Digestive... | reverse complement strand
GTTGTATTCAGCATGCCCATAACATGTCGGCCATTGTGGCCATTCGTGTTGTCTTTTTGTATTGTCACTTACGAGAGGTAAGTTGTATTGCAGAGTGAAACAGACGACTGACCTGTGAGTCTGTGATGGTGTGAAGAAATAGAAGGAGTGGAGCAGTGCGAAGCAGCTCTACATGATCTGGTCGATGCTTTGCCTCCGCATCACTGCAGCACACTGCAGCATCTGATGGCGCACTTCTGTCGCATGTGTTGCATGCATGAGGAGTATGGACATCAGGAGCCAGCCGACCGGCTCTGTCACGTCTTCTGCCACGTCCTCCTTCGACCACCGTGGGACAGCATCTCGTGCGTTAATCATTCGGCTTCTTATTTTCTTTCCGTCTCATCTCCATGCGGGGTTGTTGTTGCATGCATAATTTTTCTGCAGTGCAAATAGTATTGCATTATTAGAGCGACATGTTAATGATAAGGTATGAGAAATTGTCTTTTCTAGTATGCCATATTCTAAACAAGTATGTCAGTCCTCTGCGTTATTGGGCCAAAATGTACGCTGGCTGCATTGCATGCTGCCCCCTGGTGAGTCACAGTGAGAATGCCAATGGGACATACAGACGGACGGATGCCAGACGGTTACATAACGCTTTCTGCCAGCCATGGCCAGCATCTTACACTATTAATTTCGGTAAGGTGTCCGTCGGTCACACGCTGCAGTTGCGGGCATCCCCTGCCAGCGCAGCTGCAGCTGCAGGGAATGGGAGGACCAGAGGAGAGCATGCAGTGCAATAAATGCAGTGCAATAGACGGGTGGGTCTAGTGTCAGAGGCCCTAGTAATAATACATTGTCAGTTAAAGCGTTTTTTCCCATGCACTTTGCACTTTTATGCACTTCCCATGTGTGTATGTTGACATGTAACAGAGACGTGATTCGTAATACGGTGCACCACATTCAGATACTGTCGGTGCTGCTGAGAAGTGGTCGTTGGGGTGAATCTCTGCCGGACCTGTTCTCTTCAGGTTGATTCTTGTTTTGTGATTCCGTGTCATTTGTGTTCACTGGGTACGGGCATCTGACAGCATCCATTAGCAGCCAGCTGAGGAAACGAGAAGTGGAGTGGGTGACATTCCATGGCTGGCGACAATGTTTTAAATTTTAGGTCGACTTCCAAACTTTGGAAGTCGACCTAATACTATGGGTGGCTAATTTCCGTCTGTCCGTCCGTCCGTCTGTCCACAAAAAGTTTCTTCCATTTTGATGAAATTTGGTATACAGGTAGTACTCGATGAGAGATGAAAAAAAAGGTAATGACCATGCCCGGATCCAAGGTCAAGGTCAAGGTCAGGAGCCCAAGAAAGTCGGAAATTCGACCATTTTGGACCATTTTCAAACTCTATCTCCTCCCCCATTTCTAATGGGGGCTGACAAATGACCACGGATTCTTAAATTAGGGGGCAATGTCTAAAATTTAACCCGTCAGATTTTTTTAATTCCTTGTTTTCCGTCACGTGACCTTAGAACTTTGGTCCTAACCACGTCTGACGGCCCTAGTATGCCCTAGCGGAAGTGGACCGTCAGTCTCCGTACAGGACTAATTTTTCTTTTAGTGCTCTGTCACTGTTGGTCAGGTGACGTGAATGTATCTCCAAAGGTTCTGCATTGAGGACCTCTGGTCCTGGTCCGTCATTCAGTAATTCCTGAAAAAAAGTCTTATTGGAACAAAAACGAGTGCATGTGTATTGTATAGGTTCTCACCAGTTCTCTCCTGCAGTTGTAGCATACGGGATGTTGTCACTAACAGTTAGCTTAACCGACTGTTATCTTAGAACTAATAATCAGTTTTGCTGAATTCTGGCAATATGTTGCTAGTATGCTCTGAACGTATGGATCTTGCTACCGATGACTGTCAGAAACACGAGCTCTCATAAACAGTTTAAGATACATCTTAAGATTTGGCTCTTTGAGCATGCCTACGTGTAGGAAGTGCCTCTGAGGATTAAGTTTTTAGGGACTCTGTATAAATATACGATTTGATTTGATTTGATAGTAAAATAGCTTGATTTTCTTGTACGTTATTTGTTTGTCAGTTATTACCAGCCTGCCATAGTGTTGACATGAGCTCTTTGCAAACGTTGCAGTGCGGCATGTCAGTTTACTGCCAACAGCAAGATGTTGTCGTTGTGAATGAGTATGTAAGTCGCGGTGTTGCAGCTGAAGCGATGACACCAGCAGTGCGTAGCCGGTCGGGCTCACTCATCAAGCAGGACTTAGGTACATTGGCGTCGTCTCAGCTACGAGTCGCTCAGTCCCAGTCTAGTGAGCCGCCTTCCTGCCTACAGGATGCTGAGTGGTACTGGGGCAACATATCGAGGTGTGTGTTCTCAGTCTGTTGTGATCGTAAGACTGAAAATTTCAGACAGCATGATAATCATCGTCGACAGTTCATGTGTAACCGTGCACTGCTATTAAACAGTTAGTTTAGAATAGCATGGACTTAATGTGGACAGGCTGTTCACTAATTGAACAACAGAGGTTTTCAAATCTTAGATGCAATAATAGCACATGTCACCTTCTATGCTGTTTATGTGACACTATGCATGCTGTTCTGTTATGATTATTATTGCGTTCATAATCAGAATCGGAGAGTCTATTCCAGGACATTTGGAATAAGTAAGTAAGTAAACATAAATTTTTAGAGTAGCCTAAATAACAACGTTACTACAAGCTCTACTGTAACGATGCCAGACAAGCAGTCAGAGAATCAGGTGTGGATACGATAGTTGAAAAAGATGAGGCTTTAGTTGACGCCGGAAAGACTGCAGTGATGACGATGAGATTACGGTCTCTGGCAGGCTGTTCCAAACTTCAAACTTGAGCTGCAGCAACTGGAAAGGCACGGCTGCCAACAGTAGGCAGTTTGATGGGCGGTATGACCAAGCGGCTGGTAGTTGCTGACCGCAGAGCACGCCGACCAGGTAGGTCACCGGAGGGGACATGAGGGGGAACTGGCACAAACGGCCTTTAAAATGGAAGTAGTGGTAGTGATAGTGGTAGTGGTGGTGGTAGTGGTGGTGGTAGTAGTTTAGTTTGTTTAGATGGTAATGTTGCTGTGAAACAGGGAGCAGGTTGGCAGGCTAATGCATGGAACACCTGAAGGTGCATTTCTAGTTCGAGACGCATCAGACAGGATGAAAGACAGCTACACTCTAACGTTAAGGTAATAATTTACTATCAGTCGTCACTGGTCGTTGCTTTATTTACTGTTTATTATGGTACATTGAAGTATATGGACAGAAGTAGTTAAAAGTTGGTAAAGTGTAAATCCAGTAGTCATAACATGCAGTTGAAAAACTCTGCCGCTGTTTATTCAGTGTTCCAAGACCTTGAGTAGTTGCCTTTTATCTGAGGTTAGCCAGTGAGATAGTTTTTGATATTTTGACGGTGTTTGCTAGCTCAGCAGCAGCCTGTATTGCAACTAATACATTCAGATCAGGCAGAAGAGGCTTTATTTCTCCTCAGCAGTGTTACAATACATTAGGTTATAGTGATATATGTTTCTCGAGAAACTTCAGTCACTTTACAAATTTAGCAAACGAATGAGTTTTCAGCCAGTGTCGAAAAGCAGGTCTGATATCTACATCTACCTACACTGTCACCGTGCCATGTAACTTGTGACATTGTGAAATGACTAGTGTAGTTTGCATTTTTTTGGCATGCATCTGTACGTTTGCATTCTGTGACAGGAAAGACGAGAGTAACAAGCTGATAAAGATACAGCATGAGAACGGCAAGTTCGGCTTTGTGGAGCCACTGACGTTCACGTCTGTCATTGAGCTTATCGGCCACTATCAACGGCATTCGCTAGCACAGTACAACGAGTCACTTGACATTGTCCTCCGATATCCTGTCTCACGCTTTGCTGTGGTCAGTATGTACTGTGGACAGAGTAGCACTGACGTGTTGTACTTCAAGACTGGTTGTACAATTATGATATGTGTTTGCTGTGTACCTGTTTTAGTTGTTCTGTTCCCGCTCGTTCTGTATTGCACTACCAGTGATCTGGAATTCTTTCCCTTCCACCATTCGTTCATCCAAACCCTGGATTCAGCCCTTAAGCTTCACAAAACCCATTTGCTTAAGTCTGCTTTTGAAAATGCATAGCGTTAAATTCACAAGGCTGGACTAACTGTTCTGAAGATAGCTATGACTCAGCTGTTCAAGGGGGCGAGCAAGCAAACTGATGCTTATAACTTGTAAAGGATACTTTTGGCAGCGTTTTTAGTGGGGGTAATTTCTTTTTGTTTCTTTTATAGCATTGATGAAAATGATGATGTACATTGTACATTACTATGTTCTTTTTGTGACCAATGGTACTTTGTACTCCATTATGTGGAACAATCGGTATACTTGATGTATGCATATTGCAGCAAATGAATGCGAATATAACGTAATCTGTGTATGCTGATGAAGAACAGTAGTAGGTCATGGTCTAGATAGATAGATAGGTAGATAGATAAGTTTATTTATATAGCGCCTATAAATTCAATAGTGTCAATAGGCACTTCAGTCACCAAATAGATAGGTTTTCAGGGATTGTCTGAAGAAAACGAAGGACAGTCCCCGGCCGCTGTGGTCCGGGTGGAAGATTATTCCACAGTCGAGAACCAGCGGCCGAGAAACAGACACCTGTCACCAAGTTTACTATGTGTTTGTGGCACAAGCAGCTTTTACATGTCATTGGAATTGGACAGTAGTGAGCGACAATTAACGTCCGACAGAAGGCGACAGTCGTCAGCAAGGTACGCGGGAGCTGCTCTACAAAGCGACTGATGTATGGGCCCCAGTGGTAATCTAGCGATAACGGCTCTGTGCACATAACACAGCTACTCTAGTCTAGATCGAGCCAGGTTAGCACTGAGATTGGTTACTGCTCGCAGGGATACTCCCTTGATATGTAACTAGCCACCCAGGTAAACTCAGCCACCTATCCTCAATTGGATGGGAAATGAATGCCAGCCACGTGGCAGTAACAGTGCTCTTTGGCCGGGAATATAGCTGTAGGTCTGACATCCCATTGGCCATGTGTCACCGATCCTGTGAGAATATTCTCCGTTCGTCCAGACAGATCTTGTTATCACAAAATATAGGGAACGGCTTGAGCAATCTCGATGAAACGTACAGGGAATGACCACTATCCACTACGGATGACCTGATTAGATTTTGGGGTCAAAGGTGAAAGTTTAGGTCACAGCAGGCCGTCGAGGTGGTAGAGGCGTCCACGTCAAAGTGCATCTAGTTTATAATGCTAGTCTGTTGTGTAATTACAGCAGTTGGTTGGTGTGTAGCAGGAGGAGGATTCGATGGGTGGTGGAACTGAGGTGCGATCACTTCGCTCAGCGTTCGTTGAAGTACACGAAGAGCTGGAGTCGAAGTTTCCTGACTACGAGGCACAAAGCAAAGAGCACTCACGCATGGCACAGGTACTTGCTGCTGCTGCTGCTGCTGCATCTCAGACAGTTTACCTCTTAATATGCTGCCCCGTTTGCCTGGAACAGTCTTTCATCGGTCGTTTGACCTTTGTACTACTGCTACTAGTGCTTCCGTTTAACGGCAGTTTTTCCAGGTGTACCTCGGTCAGCTACCTTCACCTGCTCCGGAATGTGATCCTGGGGATTATTGGAATGGGGTTTTTATGGATCGGATGTCCTTCCTTTCATAGAACCATTGGTGTGACAGCACTGAAGGAACACAGAGCACTGATCTTAACCAGTGGTCTGGCGTCATCCTTTATTCATGCATCACTGATGGAAGAGGAGTTGGTCCCTCGCCAATGCCAGTATCTTCTGTTTTCCCTGTTGTACTCACGTGCTATTTCTGTAGCACTGTGATGCTGGTGATTTGAGGCAGATGAAGATTGTAAATAAAGTAATTATCTGACTGTGCTGCAGGAGTTGCAGTTGAAACACCAAGCTGTCGATGCATTCCGCGAGATGGCCGCCGTAATCGAGGAACAACTTCGGTTAGATAACCACGAGCAGAAAAAAGCAGCCTCGTCAGATTTACAAAAGTACATGCTCTCATTTTATATCTCTGTTTCTACGACTCAACAGATGTTAATAGATAATGATGGAAAGATTGTTGATGCTATACCATGTTTAGTGAAAGGACACATGTTTATGAAAGGACACGTTATGTTGTCCCATATTTTCAGTAATATGACTTTTAGCAGGCTGCTGCACAAATACATGCATAACAAAAAGGCATGAAATTAGTCCCCCACACCATCATGCTATTATTGTTCTGTGACTTATTAGCATCGGGCCTCCCGTTGACATTTCTTGGCATACTGCAATGATTACTGTGAATGGTTATTATTTTGTTGTGTTTAGTTTTTCTGCATAATGCAGCATTGGCTATACTGAATGGCTATCATAAACACTTGTAGACATCAGACACCTGGCGAACTCGAAGAAGCAACTTTGTGCTTGATTTTTGCCCATTGACCCCATTATGTGAAATATGACATCATCCACAAAACAGGAAGTTCATAATGTATTGCACTGCCATCATAGAGGGACAGAACCACCGCCACAAATAACATGCACAGAAAATTTTATAAAATTTGGACATATGGTTTTTGAGATATACAAGCAGATAGACAGACAGACACGCTGATCGCAATACTTTGCCCACCTACAAATGTGAAGTACTTATTGTTTGTGTTTTTGACTGCACCATTGTTGCAGTGCTACAAGTATTGTGTATGTACAGTGATACCGGGTGATACTATGTCACATTAATTAACTCCTGGTGGTGCCCCATAATGTCCAAATGGTACAATACTCATAGTAGACTTCTGTGAGTTTTGATATGCGGTGCCTTAGAAAAACACTTACTTACTTACTTACCAATGGGGACTCACACACACAAATTTAAAAAATCGTTGAATATTTTTCATTTGTGACTTTCATACTTTTGTGGTAGATAGAATGCTTGTTACAATAACATAATCTCGTGGGCTTTTGTGTATTTTCTGATTGAAATTACACAAAATTACTTTTTTGTAATTAATTTATGCTTTTTTACCTGGCAGTAATTAGTGTGACTGGTGATGTGCTGTAATTGTGTATGTTGCGTGGTAACTGCGTTGACAGAGGCCGTGATGAGCGCGAACAGCGGAAATGTCGACTTGCCACGATACAAGAGAAGCGGCAGTGTTTAGAGACGGAGGTGAGAGAACTAGCATCTCAAAGCAGACAGCACGCATCTGACTTGAATGCTCTCAAAGCCAGCTTGAAACACCTGATGGAACAGAGAGACACCATTGTGGGGTATGCAGCATTCAGTTGTATCTGTTGGCTTTTTTAAGCACTGGTGTTTGTAGCATTAAATAATAGTTCAGTTAGTAAGAATAGTTCTAAGGCGCAATAAGCAGATAGTCACGATGCGCCGTGGTCAACTAACTCTCAAATAAAAATGTTTTCAGGAGTTGCTTAAACTGTTCGCTGCGGATGTCCTCACGCAATTAGGATGGCAGACTGTTTGTTCCATACACACAGGCCCGCAGCGCCGAAGCTCCTGGTGCCAAAACTGTTGTATGGTCATGGGATGATGCATGTCCTCGTGGAAGCTGATGGGAGCAAGTGGCGACCACTGTCGGCAGTGAGGTCGATGTTATTCGCCAGGTACACGGGTGCCTGGCCTGACAACGACTGGTGAACAAGACATGCCATCTTTTATTCGACTCATTGTCGAACAGGAAGCCAGTGCAGCTGATGCAGCACTGGCATGATATCGTCGCATCGTCGAGCTCTGGTGATGAGATGTGTGGCTGCATTTCGGACTGACTGCACTTTCCTAATAAGACTGTCTGCACATTCCCAAATTTCAATGCAGTCATCTTATACACTGTAGCTTAGTTTAAGTGTAAAAATATTTACTGGTATATGCTGCCTATTTTACGACATGATTGAAAGCTCTTATATGCAAATGCGACTTAATGTAACTGAGTAAAGGTCATTTTTGCTCATGGAAAAGAATCATACAGGTTGGCTCAGTTGGCCACTGTGGGTCACCAATGGTTCCAGATGTTTCATGAGCTAGTGTAGCAACACATTGAAAGTGTGTCGGGATTTTTAAGGATGACTGTACTGAAATTTGCTGTTGAACCTCGTTTATTCGTTCGTTCTTTGCGGGCAGGGGTCCAGCCTACTGTGAACCTTAGTGCTGATACCTTTATATTGGTGCAATTCGCCAGCCCAGGGAGAAGAGGGGAATTGTAGGTGTGTGTAGTATGTAGGGTGGAGGAAGGAACAGTAGGCATGAGCAGCTTGTCAGCTATTTTTAAGTGCGCCTTCTCTAGGCGTGGCCTACTGTCTGGCTAAGAGCAGACGGGCACTTATTCAGTGCCAGCCTTGACCAGCACTTTTTCAGCGCCTGGCCACCTGACTGACACTTCTTCTACGACTAGCCAGTGGACTTTAGCCACATCTGTCTGCTTTGGCTCTCACGTCAGCGCGGCTGACACCTTGACGCTCCTAATAAGGCATCAGCAATGGTCACTGTTTATAGGTGACACCGTCGAACCCTCTTACTTGCCCGGGATTAACTCCCTGGTTATCATGTGCATAGTAATTATTAGAAATAATTCTTTGGTAGGCGGGCGCTCTTAGGCTGAGGCGCGAACCGCGGCCACTGAGCGCATCACGCTGTACTGCACATGGCGGCCGAGTGCGCTGACCACTCGGCCACGTGGGCAGGTCGCTGCTGAACCTCACAATGAAAGAATTTTGAAAATCGATCAACAGTTGGCAAAGTTACGGGCAAGAATGTAGTGGCACTTTTTTGACTCGGTGACCAGGGATCCAATTTTTTGTTTCACTCTGTTTTACCTGGCTGGAAATTTTCATTTATGCTTTAATAATGCACATTAATTATGCAGCTCAAAGCTAGGCTATGGTATATGGGGCAGTTTCGCGGTGTTCACGCATTCAGTTATTCCTCAGCCGAAAGTGAACCGATTTGGATGAAATCTGGAGCACTCTGGGTACATTGCTGGGGGATGGCCCTGGCAGATTTTTGGCGCGATCTGCACAGTAGCAACAGTTTGAGAGGCAGGCGAAATTTTTTTTCTGTCCGATAAATATGCACGATTTAACAGATTTCCCGTCGGACAAATTTTTACGAAATTTGAACACACAAACGTCCATCGTTGTTGCAAACTCGAGATGAAAACTTTCGGAACAAAATTTTTAAAAATTTTAGCGTAACGGGTTGTCTTTCGAAAAAAACACACAAAAATTCATCACAGCATTTCAACGTCTTGTGACTTCACCCGTCATAACTACACAATGATTACAGGTCGCCAGAAATTTACTACCAGTTGATCCCTCTATGGGATGTCTAGTTTCCATGTTTAGGTCGACTTAACCCAAGTCGACCTAATAAAGTGGGTCTCAAATGTCCGTCCGCCCGTCCATCCGTACGTCTGTACATCCGTCCATAAAAGTTCCATCGATTTCGATGAAATTTGGTTCGTAGGTAGAGGTCGATGAGTGATGATTAGGGCCCACAGTTTTCCGCGGCAAATTTTTTGCCAAATTCCGCGGCGCCGTTTGCCAAATTCCGCGGCTCACTGCGGCGCCCATTTTAGAGTACACTGTGCCGACTTTGGCCCAGTTATATAAGTTATAATTTTAAACAATAATAGGTCGCACTGCACGAGTCTACTGCTGCATAAATATACAATATAATTGAAATTAATTTCTCACGTTTCTTCACAGAAACGGTAATTCTGATGACAAAAGTGAGCAAAAACGGCCTCACAACCGTCACATGATATCAAAATGAGAAATGTTTAATTTTATTTCAAATGTTAACGGTAAAATCAATCATTAAATCAACGTTGAAGGTTTCAAATTTTGATGTTAGCAGTCATATCAGTCACTGAGTGATATCAGTGACATGATGTGATATCATCATATCAGTCATATCATTCATATGATCATATCAGTCATCACTCATCAGTCAGCAGTCGATCGTGCTAATCACCGGTCATCTTCGTCTACAAAGGTTCAAGTAAGTAAAAACTTAAGTAAGTAAGCAAACTAAACGTGAAAACGCGTCACTGAAATCAACAGGCTTGTGTAGCTGTCTGAAGGGACTGAGTGTCATAATTACAACAGCAATACACACTTATTCGGAATTTGGAATTTGCCGCAGAATGTCCGTGTTTATGCGGAATTCCGTGAAATTCCGCAGAAACACGGAAATTCCGCGGCAACGGCCGAATTCCGCGGCTCGGCTCGAAATTCCGCTACTCGCTGAAAACTGTGGGCCCTATTTATTACATATTAAATGTTGGAGTAAGATAACCATACAAATAAAGAAATAGAAAAATAATAGTATATTTATATATGTTTACACTATACTATATTATTTCTTTTCTAAGAGAGTGGTCAGTAGGCGGAACAAGCTGGATCAACCGATAGTTGGAGCTACTAGCCTCAACGCCTTTAAAAATGGCTTGGATAAGCCAAGAAAGACCAAGATGGGCTTCTTCATGGACTAATCCGCTAATTGACAGCTTCAATTCCGTGTCACAACGGTCAGTTGCGGTGTCCTTTGAAGTTCCTGATGCCACTGGCCGGACGACCACCTACGTCTGGTTGGAGTTTCTGCCAGTGAGGCCACACAAGGTGAGTTACAAGGTGAGTTATTTCATGTGATTTGTTTTGCATTAATTGACTTAATTAGAGATCGTACCGGAGCCATTTCTGGTACTGTTCCGGCCCGGAACAATGTCGGTTCGGATTGGCCGCGGAACATTTTTTGTTCTGCAGCCGGAACATGCTAAGCATTTTCTCTGTTCTTAGTGAGACCACCGCAACGGTCTCGCTTAGTGCACCCCCTACCGTCACGCACATATGATGCTAAGCAGTCAACACGGTGCCCGCCGTTGGATGAACAATGCAGTTCGGCAATAATTATCTCAACGGCAGTCATCTGCCGCCCGAAACACCCCAAACGGACGGCCGATACAGCTTCAATTCCATGTCACAACGGTCAGTCGCAGTGTCCTTTAAAGTTCCTGATGCCACCTACGTCGTGGTCGTCCACAACGGCTGGCTAACAGCGTGAACAGGGGGATGCATGCAGAGTAGGCAAAGTGCACATAAAATAAGGCCGCGTCTTTGCTGCCGTTGTGACTTACTTGTGACATGGAATTGAAGCTCGTGTTATGTGTGTGTGGTGGCAAGTGTGGTGGCGATATCAAATGGCCGTCGTTGCGTTAATTATTGCTGTGCCTGCGTGTGACTTGCCGCACCGACTGCCACGGCGGTCTACGGCGTGGGGGGTCCACGGTGGCTGTCGCCAATCTGCGTGTGTGGTTCGGTTCCGGCCGGAACACATTTGTGCAGTTACTGATTCAGTCTCGGAACAGCAGCGGTCGCTTCGTTCGACCTCTAGACTTAATGCATGAACCATTCATCCAACACCACCTGCCTATTGCCTTGTTTTCGTTCGACCAAATAAATAGCCGAGTGGCTATAGTTCCGGTAACCGAATATATAGTGCATAAGCTATTGTTCCCGTGACCGTACGAAAGGGGCTAGGTCTTTTGGGGGCATAACAGAAAGAAAGAAAAAATAGAGTACGTATAAAGACAACTGTCGGACGTGTATATTTTGTAATTTGTTGCATAGAATTCTCCCGATCTAGGCACGCTGGGTCTTCTATGGCGCAATCTTCACCACTGCCCAGAAAAACTGAGAGAACTTGCCTACATCTCACATGTTCGGTCTCGCTTGGAATACTGTGCAGCTGTGTGGGATACACACAAAATCACTGACCAACTTGCACTGGAGTCAGTCCAAAGGCGAGCTGCCAGGTTCACAAAGAGAGACTACTCCTACCAGTCCAGTGTGTCTCAG
>Ga0209780_1003334_pt1 | contig 11928 bp, 9 predicted proteins | sample WorMetexBAHAMAS2_FD_187384 | JGI IMG/M metagenome (GOLD analysis project Ga0209780, IMG submission 187384) | Marine gutless worms symbiont microbial communities from Max Planck institute for Marine Microbiology, Germany - Inanidrilus exumae... | ecosystem: Host-associated > Annelida > Digestive... | reverse complement strand
ACCAGAAAAGTAGAGTCCCTGGGCTATCGTATGGTAAAAAAAAAATTGCCGAAAAGTTCAACCGCCTGAGTAGGGTGCACCAACGTCACAGACAGACAGACGACAGACGACAGACGACAGACAGACAGACGGACGGCCGATAGCATATAGCGAACGTGAACGTAAGTTCACGTCCGCTAAAAAGCGACTTGTCTGTGCTTCGAGTTCGAGGAGGCTCTGTGAGTTGAGTTGAGTTGGTGCTTTCGAAGTTTAGTAAGACCATTAGTAAGAAGAGGGCGGATCCGTGTTATTGTGTATTGTTCAGTAATATTACGTTTGTGATTTGTATGCATTTGTATAAAAATTATTTTTATATAAAACTTATTTGTACGTTTTATCAATTTAGATTTTTTTTCTGGTGCGTAATGTTGTGTTGGGGTATCATTATGTAGTAAATAATGGGTCTGCCTGTAAGGGGAACCAGACACTTCGGACGGTCGGACCTAGTTGAAGACTGTTCAACTGCGGTTAAGCAGATGACGAGGCTTTGTACCAGGCTAGGTTGGACCCAAGACAGTTCGGACCCAAGACACTTATGGCACTGGTTGAGTAGGTCCGAACTGTCGTGACACTTCAGCACCATTGCCGAAGTGTCTAGAAGACAGTTCGGACCTAAGTGCCGAACTGTCTCGGGTCACCCTGTGGAATGAAGAAACGAACTAAACCCAGGCTGGATCGTCTCCTACGATCTCCGGCCTGGAAACGGGGTGGTGACTACCAGAATAGTCACCACTCCGTTTCCAGGCCGGAGATTGTAGGAGGCGGTCGAACCTGGGTTTAGTTAGTTTTGTTCTCCCTGCAAAAGCAAGGGAATATGTTTTTTTGCCAGCGTTGGTTTGTGTGGCTGTCTGTATGTGTCTGTCTGTGACTATGATAACTAAAAAGATTGTGGATGGATTTGTACCAAATTTTATGGAGGTTCCTAGGGAGAAAGGAAAGACCAAGTTCGTGTATCGTTTCGATCGGTAGAGGAATGTGGAAGTAATTGTCAAAAAACTCCGTAAATTGGCGATTGTTTACATTTCATACTTCTAATAGTAGGTGTGGCAAGTGTTGTGAAGTGTTGGTGACAAAAAACCCCAGATTTCGCTTTCGCTGGGAGTTGTACTCTCTCAGAGTACTTTCCATCCAGTTCATTATCTGTTACCTGTATTGCTTAGTTAAGATTTATTCTGGTGTTTAGTTGTATTTGGTTTAGTTTGGTCTTGCAGTGCTATAGTTGTCTTCCCCTGTTGTAGGCACTAGCATAATAATGTAAATGAGCCTCTCGATCCCTTTCCCTTTTTGGGTGGCTGCTGAACAAAAAGGCAACCAGGGTTGAGGTTAATATACAGGGTTCCCATGCATCCTTGAAATACTTGAATTTTCTTCTCCACATTCAAGTCCTTGAAAGTACTTGAAAAGAGGACAGGTGCTTGAAAGTCCTTAAATTTCATTACACAGGTCCTTGAAAGTCCTTGAATTCACCAGTGTGAATTTGTTTTTCTCGTAATTTGTTATGCAGATAAATGTGATTTGTCATATGGACATTGTCCACTATGGTTCTGCAAAAATGCTATCCAGTACATTAAGTTGGTCTGATGCAATAATTAAATGTTGCTGTTTTGCTGCCAAAGTGTGATGTTTGTTTTTTGTAGCTCACTTTTTGTTGCTTTTTTTGCACAGCTGACTGACAAGCAGTCAAGTCGAGTAGTGTATGCAGCATGGCTGCCCAAGTTCGTCCAAATGGAACAGTACAGGGACGAGTTTGTCAGTTCAAAGTGGTACTGCTTGGCGAGTCAGCTGTTGGCAAGTCCAGCCTTGTACTTCGTTTTGTCAAAGGACAGTTTCATGAGTACCAAGAGAGTACCATTGGAGGTACATATGCTTTGATCGCTTTCTTATACAAAGCACTCATGTGCATTCGTTGTTGAACTTGAAAATAATCTGCTGACAGCATAGCTGATTAATGCTTGCATTATGCAATATGCTCATTGTGAGTTTTGATCTTGTCTCATGCATATGGAGTGTTTAGATTATGTGATTTACCATACTTTTTGCATTCATTGTGGTAGATTAATTCTTATCAACAGTAAACGTATCTTGTTGTGGTCAACATATTTATGATTTTCATAGTTCTCGTTACAGTTTGCATGTGCTGTGCTGTGGTGAGTAGCTGCATTCCTTACTCAGACGATCTGCATCGATGACAACACAATCAAGTTTGAGATTTGGGACACGGCCGGGCAGGAACGATATCACAGCCTTGCACCCATGTACTACCGAGGAGCACAAGCTGCCATTATTGTCTATGATATTACAAGTCAGGTACTGTGTACAGAAATGGCTGGGTCTAATAATATTTGTTAGGACATTGGACGTGCAATCACGAGGTTGAAGGTTCAACCACATTGCTCCTGTATTATAAGTTACTAACTTGTTTGTGTAATATTTGTGTAATATATTCATTATTTCTTAACTCGACTAATGATTAATTCAACACGTAACATACACTGTCGCTAAACAAATAACCTACTTTGCCATCTTTGATATCTTCTGTTGTAAATCTATTGCAAAGTATTCTGATATCCATGGCTGCTAAATATGCGCATAATGTTGGACCTGGTTGTTTTCTTACACTACCTGAGAATACGTTAACACCGTAGAATATTCTGTCTTTTAGCTAATTGTTTGAAATGATGCCATTTTACTTTTATGTATGTTTATCACTTTTACGTATGTTTATCACATACATGCTTGTCACTGATAAGTGGCTTTGCCGATGCTGTGTGGAGGATTGACACCTGTGTCAGTGAGCTCAGGCCGTTGCTTCGGAGAACAACGTGCACGTTGTATATGTGCACGTTTGGATCCATCCCCAGACAATACCCCTGACACTGTAATCATCCAGTTTCAGGTCTGGATTATTGGGCATCTGCAACTCCATTCGTGAACTGTGGCATTTCCCAATGTAGTAGGGTTGCTGAACTGTCTCGTGAGCACAGTGTGCAGGTGCATTGTCCGGCTAGAAGACAGACGTTTTCCCATATATTGCATTCGATGATTGGCAGCATTTACCAGTTAGCACACTTTGTCTAAAAATTTTTAAAATTTTGTAAACTTTATATAAATCTCACATTTGTGAGATTTAAGTGTATTATCAGATAGTGTATCAGCATACATGTTGTTTGCTGTTTGCGTTATTCGTACAACAGTAAGCCAACATTTCAGCTGATACAGAGCATCACGCGGGTATCTCGGCAATAGCTGAGCTTCTTGTTCCACTGAGTTATAGCTGCTTATTATTTATGAATAGCCTCTGTGGAATGCAGGATTCATTCGTTCGTGCCCAGTCATGGGTGAAGGAGCTACAGAGGCTTGCAAACACAAATATAGTTATAGCACTAGCCGGCAACAAGGCGGATCTTGCCAGCAAACGAGCTGTGGAATTTGAGGTAACCCGGAAAATATTTACTGTGTTTTTGGTACAGTGTAACTTGGAGGCACATTAGGCTAAACTTGATACATTTTTACGGTGCAGCCCTATGCTAGCATGGCATATTCTACTGTCGTCCGTCCGTTTGTCGCAAGCCGGTATTGTAGCAAAACGGCTAAACATTCGATCATGCAAATAATGCTGTATGATAACCCAGGGACTCTGCTTCTTTAGGCCAAAGATCTTGGCAATATTTCAGTGGGTCACCCCAAACGGGGGCGCCAAATAGAGGCAGGGTAGGTTACAGTCATCAATTTTCAATCAATATCTCTTTATATCTCTGAAATGGTGCAAGATGGGGACATAGTTATTATGGAATACTAATAGGAACTCGTATGCGCTCAGTGGAATGGCACTATTTCCAGTGACCTTGAGTGACCCCTAACTACCCCAAACCACCCCATTTTTGATATTTTGTATTGCCTTTCGTATCTTCGTAGTGGGTGGAGTTAGAGACTTTAAACTTGGTAGATAGGATAATCATAGCAAGTGCTAGCCCACGGATGACAAACCAACCCTGAAAGGGGCATGGTCAGGTCACATAAACCATTTAAATTTTGTTGGGCACCAACTATACATCTGGAACAGCTAAAGCTAGAGTGGTCATATTTTGTACACAGGTAGGCTATGTCAAGTCCCAGAATACGGGTGACAAATCACCTTTGAAATGGGCATGGTCAGGGAAATGGTCAGGGTCACATGACCCATTTAAAATTTTGTGGTCCCAGTCATATCTCTGGAATGGCTGAAGTGAAGTCGCCATATTTTATGTGCAGGTAGAATATATCAAATGCTAGACCGACTGTCTCTTGTGGGCGTGGTCAGGGTCTTGTGACCCGTTTTTTTAAATTTTGCCCCCAATCATATCTTTGGAATTGGTGAAGCTATGCCTTCAAATTTTGTCAGCTGATAAATACTTGCATGTATGATATACTACCCCAGAAAGGGATGTTCAGATTCATGTGACCTCTTCGGGAAATAACTGATAATATCTCCGAAATGGTGCAAGATAGAGAGATAGTTGCAATGGAACACTAATAGGAAATCATGTGTCACGTATCGAATGGCACCATTGCGAATGATATTGAAGGTCACTTTTGCTGTTTGAAACTTTTCTAACTCACATACCTCGTTAAACGTAGTATGAATTTGCTAACATGGCCTGTCATGCAGTCCCTTTGTGGAGGCAGAGTCTTTTGTTTACCTTTGTTTTCAATGTGGCACGTTTTGGTCACCCAGCACTGCGGCTGAATACAGATCGGCCCAACATAATATCATTTTTTAGTCGTGTTGCTGTTTTTGATGTGTCTTGTTGCTATACTTTACACAAATCAGTTTTTTGCATAAGCAGGAATTGTAGCAGCAATAGCTGCCCACTGATAGAAATGTCTGATGCTAAGATGCCACAACATACATGGTCAGTTTGTTTAGTTATGATGTGTAAGTGTGTCTGTAATGATGCAGTTGCAGTTTGCAAGGCCATGCGTTTTATGAATTTTAAAAAATTATCTGCATTCTGTAGTCTTAAATGTTTGTCACATACTTAGAGTATCATTGCATAGCAGTAGAATATTATTGCTAATGTTAGGCAAACACCAGAAAGTGAGGATTTTGCATGTGGCCAATTATTTTTGTCCGTTTCAGGAAGCACAGGTATATGCTGATGAAAATGGCTTACTGTTTATGGAAACGTCTGCAAAAACTGCATTGAACGTCAATGAAACATTTCTGGCAATTGGTAAATGTGTTTCACCAGAAATTAGCTGTTTTTCGCAGAGTTATACTGTGCTGCAGCATGCATGCATTTCTCTGAAGATGATCACATAACTAGACAAAGTTTGTAACGTGTGTTAGCTTGTAGCATTTACAGACTAACAGTATATATTTATGCTATAAGTTAGTCAATTTTAGTTTGTGACATGAATGAATGTCAGGAGTAGTATGGTCTGTCTGTGTGTCTGTGTTTGTTGTTCACGTCGGTGTTCCCTGCAAAAACGGCTGAACCAATCGAGATGCACAATGGGGGTAGACACGATGGACCCAAGGAACCACGTATTATATGGGCTTCGAGATCTCTACGTGGGAAGGGGCTATTTTTGGGTATTGTCCAACTCATTGAAAAGCATTGGTAGTCTCTGCTGCGGTGTATGCAGCAGAAGGGATCGTGCAATCGTCAATAATGGCACGACAGTGTGACTGCTGCAGCTGATGTCACATTTCATTGTCGCCCGTGAACAGTCTGCCCCCATACGTTGCGGCCTTTCCTTTCATCAAATAAAGTTCTTTGACCACCTTTTTCAGTCGACTGCTTGTTTTGGTTTACACTGTGCGGATAAATATCAACAATTTGTCGATTTGTCGTCCACATCCTTGATGCTTGAAGTTGGTGTTAATGAACTAACAGGTCAACATCCTACAGCTTTTAAGCGTTCTTACAGTGTTGGTTGAGCATCCTGTAGAAAAATTGAGTGATGAGATGATGGCATGGTTATCTGTTTGGAGTGAAGTGCAAATGATTTGTATATAGTCCAGCTGGTGCCACTTTCTCATTACATTAAAATCCAGAATGGCTTGCCTTTTTGGTACCAGCTTACCATAACTATGAGCAAGACCTGTTGACGTAGTCGTGTTTTTGTTTAGCAAAGAAATTACCAAAGACGGATCCTGGAGTGTCGACGGCACCGCGCTCACAAGGTGTTGACCTTAGCCGGGATGCAGTGCCGGCATCATCTGGTTGCTGCAAGTGAGAGCAGGGTGAACAACTTGTGAATGTCTTTTGCTGTATGATGACTGCCAGACTATTTCTGTGCAGTCTAATGTGGTTTGAATGCACATAGCGAAATGAAGCTGTAATGTCTGCAACTCTGTAGTGTCATATACTGATTGTGTATCGTCATATTATTTTGCAACAAATGCATATTACCGTTGTGTTATATGTGATAAATTTTCCAAAAAAGTGATGTCTGTTAAGAGCTGTGAGAGTGTTGAGAGATGTATTAAATTCAGTGTCTATCACCATCGTACTCATCTTTGTGCCATTGTGTCCATGATAACTATTGATGAGCGTCAGATTTCAGATAGCAGCACCTCTTGTTGACGTGCAACTGCAGGCATTGTCCTGATATTTTCTGAATTTTTAGACTGCATTGCACGCATTGTCTAGATGCTGTCGGTTGCTATAGATGTCACACATAGCATGATCTGTCTATGTTGGTCACACGGTTGAGCTGTGCAAAAACGGCTGAACCAATCAAGATGCTGTTTTGGGTGCTGACTCGTGGGCCCAAGGAACCATGTATTAGATGGGGTTGAGATCCCCACGGGAATGGGCAATTTTGGGGGTTGTCCGGCCAATCAAAAAGCATTGGGAGTCTCTGTTGCGATGTGTGCAGTGAAAGGAATCATTCAGTCCACAATAACGGCATGACAGCGTGACTGCTGCAGCCAGCTGCAATGCTCCCAACTGGTCAAGTGTTACATTACATTGTGAAAAATCCGCCCCTCCGCCCTTGCGATGTGTCCTTTCATCAAAATTCTTTGAACTGTAAAGTCCTGTCTATTCGTTGGTGGTCCATGGAATCTGTGTCGTCTTTTTAAAGTGGTTTAGTCTGTTGCTGTGCTGTCCTCTATTTTGCCAAATCCTTGTGACTTGTGTGGTGTGCTCCGTATTCTGCAGCCTTCACTCAGACGTTCAAACAATGCCGTCAGCATCTATTACATCCTTTCTGTGTCACTGCGGTATCAAGATTTGTATGACTAACCTCGCACCTACGATTTTGTTGCTTGAGTTTGACATACCATCACACAATAAAGTCGCAGGTGTGACACAATGTTAGTTTATGTTATGTCTTATGTGATGCACAGTACTCGACTGGCAAAAATATTACGCACTATGAAAATATCAACTTGTGTGACAAATTTTAATCTTAAACGTGCGATGTAATTTAAAGTGTGTTGAAAATGTCAGTAAATCATACACAACCAACTAGACCATGAACTGTGAAGGCTTGCAAGATTTGAGGCTGACTTAAGCAGTCTTAACTCAACAAACAATGCGTGCCTATAGCAGTCTATGACGGATTAAGTATTTGGTCCCATGTGAATGCTAAACATTTATATTTGATGTAACTTTGATACATAGCATAATATGATGTAAAACAAGAAGCTAGCTATTGCAGAGGAACCGTGCAACGTGCAGTGTCAGTAGAAATCTTGTCAACTGCTGTACAGCTGTACGAATGATGCCATTTGAAAAGCTTGCAGTAGGTGAATGACCTTGAAGGTCACTCAAGGTCATCAGAATTGATGCTATTTGATAGACCATATATCACTTCCTGTTAGTGGCATCAGACTACTCATCAGACTGTTTTATACTATTCACCATTGTCCAACCTCAACACTAGAACTTTTCAAGCCACATATAATTTAAAAGTGACGATTTTAACTGTATTAGTTGTTGTTCAGCTTTTGTAAATTCAGAGGCAGTTTAATTTAAATGAGGTGTCGCCCTAACGGGATGTAACACTACTGGCCCACTGCGTGCTGCCCCTGGTGAGTTACGTTGCGCCGCCATGGAGTGTTACAGACGCCATCGACCGTTACTAGTTCCTTCCCCCCTACTCTATGTGTAGGTGGGCTAGTAATAAGTGGACTAACTGATGATGGTGACTGGTTACCATGAGAAATTACTGTGCAATGTTTGCTGAGTGTCCATTTTTGTGCATAAGCATTGTATATGTGTACATGAATATGTAAAGATAATCCGAATTTCCTCTGCAATAAATTTGTCCTTAATAACAAACACGAAGTTAACACTTTTTGCAGTATTTTGTATGTAAAAATGTAAATACATAAATTGTTTTGTTATTGGGCATCATCTACTTCAAGTCTTCCTGGAAATATTGTACAGTTGGATCTTCTCAATGCATTATTGACTGTTCATTGTGAAGAGGTGTTAACGTGACGCTAGTTAACAAACTGTGTCTGTACTGAGTATCTGGGTGGAGTGGTTGTGAACTCTCATCATTACTCTAAATAGCATATACCGTGAGCCATAAAAAAAATATGCCACTTTATTTTTGATGATAACTTCTGGTATTCATAGTGGATTTTTACACTTTATGTACCAGTGGAAACAGGAATGCAGTGTTAGAATTACAGATACCCCTGGTGGGGCCCGGCATCACGAACCCCCCAAAAGGTGTTAAAATTGAACTTCTGGCGCGGGAAATAGATCCAAAATAAGAGCATAATATATAACAAACTTGTCTAGCAGTTGTCTAGCAGCCAATTTATGTAAGCCCAATACTGACTCAAACTCAGATTTGACAATAAATTTGTCCAAACATGACGAACTAATGATAAATTCATCACTCAAACACATCCAAATATACTCAAGCACAAGTAACATCGTCTGTGCTTCCTCAACTAACTGTGTACTCCTGCAACTAACTACCAGCAGCGCCTACTCACGTGCTTTTTAATGTCATTTCATGGATCTTAGCCGTGTCACCTAGACACCTGTCTATACACTTGTAGAAACCTGTCAATCAACTTAGGACATGTAGATCAAGTTGCCTAGACCTGTCTCTAACACCTACAGTATGTTTAAGGTGTTATCACATTCAATCCTAAAGGTATATTTCAATCTGCAACATTAGTTGCTACGACATTATTATACCACTTAAACATGATCTTTACAGTCACAACCAAACAGTCTACTTTAAACTTTTCCGGAGGGCGGAAAAAATGTTATTCGTGTGCAAATGCGGGCCCCCCATTAGCATTTTTGTAATTCTAACAGTGCAAGAATGAATACTCTACAGAACAGGTATAAAATTCACAGTTTCGCCTTAACTACGTCTTTGAGTTATGGTAATGGTCTACAGTTCGGGATGACAGTGGCCAGCGGCTTCCTGCAGTGTGTTCAATCGAACCGATTGTGCACGACTTTTGCAGAAAAGTCATCCAATGTTTGTCTTTTCAGCTTTTGTTAGGGTATTCCTTTACCAGTTCCCTAAATGGGCTCCAGAGCGGTAATGCGCAGTGATCATGTGTCACTTTAGGCGCTACATTAGACTCTAAATTGTTTGTTTGTGTGTTTACTTAACTTTCTTCCTTCTTTTGTTATGCTTTCTTTTTTAAATCTTCTAGATTCCCACAGGTTTAGATCAAAATTTTATCTTCAGAACAGTACATATTCCCACATTCCATTTCATTGCATTATTGTTATGCATGAAGTAACTCGATGAAGCGAATATTGCAGTTTAACGCAATTATGACGTCATCAGTCCGTGAAATTACTACATTGTAGAGTATTCTTTCCTGTTTCCATTGGTACAAAAAGTCTAAGAAATACGGTAGTTAGTGAAAAATAAAGTGGCATGTTTTATGGCTCACGGTGTATACTACACTGTGTCTAAAAAACAATACACTTGGCATTTGATCATAACTTCGGCAAATGTAGCCTGATTTTCAAAATTCTTTCACTGACACATTTCGAAGGAAATTCTCTCAGTAACTATTGCAGGGCCTTCTACCTCACCTTAACTGCGTTGTGACACTACCTTGTGAAACTTGAAAATCACAATTGCTGCCGTTTTGATTGGCATTTTGCATGCGAGACCTCAGAATTCATCTTGCTAGATATGAGGCCACCTTAACAGCTCCGGTCTAAATGCTGTGACTATAAAATCTTGAAAACAATACAGTAGTGCTTAGAAAAGAATTTATGATGTCAGCAAATTAAAGTAGTGTATGATAGAAGTGTAACATGTGCCCTCAGCAGACAGTCATTGATGAAGCTCATACCAGTGAATGGCATAAAAATCTGCGAGCTTGTGTTTGTACTACAGACGGACATTTTTAACGCTTGCTTTAACATTTGGACTATATCAGGTACGAATTGGACAATATTTGCCGAAGTTATGATCAAAAGTCAGCGTATTAGTTTTTTGAGACATGTCTATGTCAATTAAGTGTTGTTTGTTAGTTGATCATAATATAAATTGTTCACCATACACTGGGAAGTTGTATATTATGTTTTTGTTACAATAATGATGTACTGTCAGCAGCTTAGGAGATTACTGGTGAATAAAAACTTGAGGTGCAAATTATGTTTCACCACAAGTTGTCACTATGTTGCTAAATGAATTATGTATCATGCTTTTGTGTGGAAGGAACGTTTTTGTAAAGCAGTTCTCGTCAATAATACAGAAGCTGATTTATGCCACAAATGCAGGTGCTTACATCAGACATCTGCTTGCATTCATCATGACGTTGCTGCTTTTATAGCTGTGCAGTGACAAAACTGCATTTGTCATTTTTGCTGGATAAGACTGTCATGCCAGTATTCTTCAGGTTCCTGTATGTGATACGTGCAGAAAGTTAAAGCAATGACTGCACTGGTTGGTAATGGATGCAAATGCTGCACATCAGGTTCAGTGGCCACAGATAGTTAATAATGTTGAACTGGATACTGGCAAAGAGGTATTGGGGATGGAGGGGTAGGTCGGGTACCATGGGTGGGAGGTCCCCCGGGTGCTTCTTTTGGGTTTTACCTAAGAGAAGCATTCCAAAGCCAGACCAACACAGAAAAGATATTATACAACAAGAGTTGTTAGGCACTGATATGTTATAGGAACTGAAGAACAGCTATTACACAAGATATCACATTGAACTGATGAATAGGTCTTGTGACGGTTTGTTTCCAGCCTGTTGTAGGCGTTAGCATACTAACTTAAATGAGCCTCTCCTATCCTTTCCCATTTTGGGTCGTCGCTGAACAAAGTCAACGAGGTCGGGAGTTTACTGTATTGTTGGCCATCCTTAACCTGGCAGAACTAAATCTCTACCCAAGACCTTGACCCCGATATGGCCTAATTTTGTGCTGAAAGGGGACATTAAATTTCCCAACCAACCACAGAGGTATTGCTAGGTCGTTCAGACAAGTTCTGTTACTTAGGTGATGTAGATTTGCATGAAAACAGAAAGGCAAAGTGGGTCATTATTACTGGACCCTTATCTTTCAGTGGCCAATATGAGCTAACAATTTAGAAAATAACTACAGGCTTTCAATGACCTGTGGGCCCTACGTGTCATTGAAAGCCAGTATTTTTTTCTCTACACTCTTAAGGCCTTGCACGTCCTTGAAGAGAGGTCAGGTCCTTGAACGTCCTTGAATTTCATCTGTGAAAGTTCTTGAAATTACGACCATTGTGACAGCAACAAGGCAAGACAGAAAACCCCACTGAAGGTTCCGGTTGGTTGGTTGATTGGAGTTTAACGGCGCTTTCAACACAATGTAGGTCATATCGCGCCTTTAAGGTAAGATTATAATAAAAATATTAACATTTAATGAGTATTAATTCTTGAGGAAAGAATTGTAAAAAGAAAAAAAGAAGAATATATACGAG
>Ga0209780_1003333_pt1 | contig 11930 bp, 9 predicted proteins | sample WorMetexBAHAMAS2_FD_187384 | JGI IMG/M metagenome (GOLD analysis project Ga0209780, IMG submission 187384) | Marine gutless worms symbiont microbial communities from Max Planck institute for Marine Microbiology, Germany - Inanidrilus exumae... | ecosystem: Host-associated > Annelida > Digestive... | reverse complement strand
GGTTGAAGACGAGCAGTTGCTTCGACAAAGTAGCTTCGATATTGTTGCCGTTTTTGGCGACAATGTCGCCGGTTTCGGCGACATTGTCGCGGCTTTTGGCGACAATGTCGCCGGTTTCGGCGACAATGTCGTCGTTTTTGGCGACATTGTCGCTGGTGTGGACGGGGCTTAAATCTGTTGCAACTTTCAGACGTACAGTTAATAAATGGCATTTTCCGATTATTGTGATGATTGAATTTTATGTTTATGTGCATACTAACTCATTTAGGGATTCATGTTGTAAGTTGAACGTAGTTTTTAATATTCTGTGTACGTTTTTCTTTTTTGAACAACTTTATTCACCTTGAGAGGTAGTACAAAATAATACTCATGGTTAGAGCAGTTTCTGCGCCTTTGAGTCCTGCTAGAACGTCTGTTTGTACTTGTTGTTCCCATTTGTTCAACTTTTTGTTTATTATCTGCGTTTTCTGTAATATTTTGTGCTTGCAAATAAATTTGATTTGATTTGATTTGATTTGAATCTCAACAAAACAACTAACACAACTGCAGTGAAAAAGAAAAACAATCCGTTGTGGTTCACAACAGCATCTGAGCTTACGTGTTCTTGCAGCTGTTGTTTTGTGTCAGGACCCGCTGACTGTGTCACTGTACAGTAGTACATTTGCACGTAGAGGTCACTTTGTATGCGGCAAGGTGTGTTACGACTTGTGCAGGAGATTTGCGACAACCCTCGACTGTTCGTGGACGGCGTGAACAGCAATGATCTGATTCAGGGTGAGCTCGGCAACTGTTGGCTGGTCGCCGCCTGCTGCTGCCTGTCTGTACACAAGTTCCTCTGGTCCAAGGTCGTTCTTCCTGTTCAACAACTATTATTCACCGTATTTACTGAAGCCACCAATGAGTACACTGATGGCATAAGTAAACAAGGCTTTCGCCATGTTCAGCCTACTATCACTAATAACAAACATTACATTATATTTGTGTTTCCGGATCCAACCGTAATTTAATTTTTGTTTTGAAATCATTTAATTTAGTACATATCACACAACTGTCTGGTAAATCATTCCATTTTCCCACAATTCGGTTTGCAAACATACTTTCTTATATACAATCTGCTTCTTCTCTTGAATAGCTTTTTTCTATGTCCTCTTCTGCTACTGCGCTACGGCCATTACGACTTTTTGTTTTTTGTTTAACCAGCTACTTTTCCTCTACGCTAGGTTGGATATCCCGATAAACTGAATATTTGGCATTTCTGGAACAGTTCTTATAGGTCAGATCATCCAGCCAACAGCGTCAAAACGCCGAATGGAATATGAGGAATCGTTGCACCTGTCTAGTATTTACATAGCCAAGTAAATGCTCTACCACCATCTTTGATGGCTACTTATTTGGACAGAACCGCAATGAGGTGTTTATTATGGGTGGCGACAAAGTTTAAAGTTGACTTGTTTAGTCGCTTAGACACAGTACACTAGTATGGCGGACAGATGAATGGACAGTGAGGTTTTCCACAGCATATACCACGCTTTGCAGTAGCGTCATGCGGTAAAAATACATTAGCCTACGCTTTTCGTACAGCCCATTTCTCTATTCTCAGCGTCTAATTAGTATTACAGCGTGGCATCACTGTTTTGTCACTGAGTGACTGATAAAACGATTTCCTGTAGAACAACATAGGTCTAACTGTAGAGTGTAGACACGTCCAGCTTTGAACCTAACGCTGTCGAATCAATGAGACAATTCCGGCGACTCTTTTCAATGTTTGGTTTGGTTTCTGTAGGTAATCGTCGACCACGACCAACAGGAATTTTCCAACTCCGACTATGCGGGGATTTTTCATTTCCGGTTTTGGCGTTTCGGCGTCTGGACGTCGGTGGTTATAGACGACCTGTTGCCGACAATGAACGGACAACTGGCCTACTGCCACTCGCCGTCTCGCAATGAATTCTGGTGCGCGCTGCTCGAGAAAGCTTACGCCAAGTACGTCGTCCAGCGTCTTGGATTTGCGACAATACTAGACTAATTAGGCCCCGTCCACACCAGCAACAATGTCGAAGCAACAGGCAACATTGTCGAAGCAACGTTCGACTTTGTCGAAGCAACATTCGACTTGGTTGCCACAAACGGCAACAATGTCGAACGATTCTATTGTAAAATTTCGTCCTTTCGACAGTGTCGAATGTTGCATCGACATTGTTGCCGTTTTTGGCAATAAATAAATAATAAATAAATGTTGCCGGTTTCGGCAACAATGTCGAACGAAATTTCGTCCTTTCGACAAAGTCGAAACCAATTGAACATGTTCAATTTGTTTCGACATTGTCGAAAGAATCGTTCAACTTGCAGCGTTCGACAATGTTGCTTCGACATTGTTGCTAGTATGGACGGGGCTTAATTTACTATTCGTCATTTTGGGTTATTGTATCAAATTTGGTGCATTCTTGTGTCTTCGCCACCCCGACAGTGTCGGCGAAGGCATTGTGTTTTAGGCTGCCCCGTTTACGCGTACACCCGTTCGTTCGTCCGTTCGTCCGGTCAATTTGCTAGGACGATATCTCATGAGCGGCTTAAACAATATTGATAAAACTGATCGGGAATATTCATTAGTCTCTACTGATGACATGATTAGATTCTAGAGATCAAAGGTCGACGATCAAGGTCACAACAGACTGTCGAGGAACACCATATTTCATGAATTATAATTGAGCAATCTCGGTGACACTTAGGAATAACCACTAGTCCCCACTCAACACCTAATTTTATTTTGGAGGTCAAATGTCAAAGGTCAAGGTCACACCTTGGTTTAAGTATGTGTTGTGGCGAAGGCATCCTCGTCCACGCTGGAGCAACGAAGTCCATCTTCTAGTTTGTTAATACTCTGCGAGACATTACGTCTTTCATTTTATCAAGCAACAGAAGATCAATAGCCCACTTACAAGTTGCATCAGTATGCATAGATTAATACACAATGTACATACATTATTTTACACTTTGACAGAAGTGTTGTACATGTAAGTATGTGGCGTAGGCCCCTAGATATGATCACGGTACTTGCCGTACTTTGCGATAGCGCAAGCCCTCTGTTAACGGCACTGGGCTTGTCAATTGGAAAAGGCTAAATTTGACCCTGTACAGAATCGAAACCCTTCAAGGCTCAACCGATCGCCAAAAGATTTGTCACCGGTGATTACGTCGGCGTATTAAATTTGATGCAAGTCCATCCACGGGGTTACTTCTGTGCAAATGGGTGAAATATAACGAAAATTAATTCAGGCGGTATGGCGGGTAGTGTGGATGGTTTCCCGTCCCACTAGAGATGGAGTGGGGAGTGAAAAATTGTAGGCCATTCCAGCAAATTAAACAGATGGATACTTTGGAATGAATTGTTTATGGAAGCGGCAAGCTTCGTGCCTTACCTGCCTCCTTAACTCTGTAAACCCTTAACTCCGTAAACTCACCAGATATGCGTAAATCTCAATAATGCTTTCTGCAAAACTGGGATGGACATGTTAGTGTAGGGGCTTGGCTTGTATTGGTTACCAATATGAATGTTTATCCCAGTCTGTCTGTTGGCGACACCGCAGACGTTTTAGAGATGAGTCTATCGCCCTTACACTTGACTAGCTGTAAACCGATCAGTATATTTTCCAATCATAACGGACATGCGGCTTGGTGACAGGCTGTACGGATGCTACGAGGCGCTGGATGGCGGTGAGCTGGCCGAGGCGCTGGAGGACTTCACCAGCGGAGTTGCCGAGAACTTCGACATCGCTGCCGAGAGGTACTTGGAGGACGACGACAAGAAGGAGGCGTTCTTCGAGTGGATATCCACGTCGCTGGAGACCGGGTCTCTCATATGTGTCGCCATTCCCGTCAGTTTACTTACTCAACTCTCTCTGTCAACTGTACACGGGATCGCTTCTTACAACTTTCTGATGTTTGCAGCTTGTAGTTAGTGGCGTAGTGGCAATTTTGGAACTGGGGGAATGCGCGGAACTTCCTCTCCCCTTCCTTCACCTACCCTTCCTCCCGCTTTCCCTCCTGCCCTTTCCTCCCGTCTTTCCTCTGGGGCGGAGCCCCAGCTGAAATCGAATTCGATGCATTTTAGCTGTTAAATATGACATCTGGTGAAAAAATTTTAACGATTTTCCTGAGAATCAACTTATCAAATTTCGTACAGTTTGAACAGTATTAAGGCAAATCGGGATCACGTGTTCTTTTGTTCAAAGCAAGATTTTTCACTACTGTGAATATAAACAGTTTACATACTGATACACTGGGAACGCTCTAACACGTGTTCCCACTGGCACAAAGATATCTTTGGGAACGGCGTTCCCGCGCGTTCCCGCACTACACCCCTGCTGTTAGCGACATCTCATCGTCATCGTGGACTGTTTGAACGGAGAGACAGACAGAAATACAGATAAGCCGATCGCAGTAGTTCACACCCGTATCGTGGTGAAGTAATTATGTTTTGATTTCTGCGGCGCGTTGCGTCGTTTTTGCCGATGTAGATGCTTCCAGGTTATTCGATTTTCAAGATGTTTGATTACGACGGCACCGCAGCCGCACGATGCTTGCGTTGCGGCGCCGGATCCGCTGCGAACGAAGCAGTAGGTGTCGCGTTGCGTGCGTCGTGCGGTATTGCTGACGAACTGTTGTTGGTGGCGTGGCACAGTGGTAGAACGTCGGTCTTCGGCAGGCGAACTATTCCTGTGCTGCACTCGACCTGCATCTGATGGGTGACCACTTAGGCCTATGTAGGTGTCGCGTTGGTTAGCGCCTCTGAAGTTACGACCATATGGCGCTATACAAATGTGTATATTATTATTATTATTATTATTATTATGTGGGTAAACAGTCCGCTACAGGTCAGCCAACTAGGCCAACTCAGCCTTTCATCCTTTCGAGGTCGATAAATGAGTAGTAAGCTGTAATAGGATGTCTGCTTCTTCGCACGGGTGGTGCCATCTGGTAAATGCTTACGGGGCGAAGGCCGGGTGTGGTGGTATGGAGCAGTGATGTGTTTGCTAGCTGCATGCTGCGGGTCCAATTGTACGTTAACGCGTGCAATGAATGGCCGCAATTTGCGCTGCAGCACCATTGGCTCTTGCCAATCAACTACCGCTTTCGAGATTGTAAAGCGCGGCTGGGTTGTGGGTTGATCACGGTGATTTACTGTGTAAGTAGCGCTCTACAAGAATCCGACCTTTACCTGTACATTTTTACCTTTGTGACGCAGGCGAAGACAAAGGATGAGATGGAGACAGAAGCGGTGTTCGGTCTGACCAAGGGCCACGCGTACGCCGTCACTGCCATCAGGAAGGTCCGTCTCGCCGGCACCGGGGTGCTCGGCTTCAACGCCAATAAGCTGTCGATGATACGGCTGAGAAATCCCTGGGGACCGGGCAGCGAGTGGCGAGGTCCTTTCAGCGACGGGTAAGTTCCGGCATTCTTTTCAACCAGTTTGAACGCGCCACGCAGCGTATGCGAAGTACTCTGATGCCATACGCTGCTATGTGCAAAGCGAGTGGATTGTGAACACTACAAGGACACGCCGGGAAATGTTTGCATGCGGTTGAATAGCCCAATGTCAAAGATCTCTGCATACCAAAGCGCATTCGTACATTCCGACACTGTCAATCTTCCATGTGGATTTTGCCATTGGATTAGCGTATTTCGGCCATTTTAACCTACCTCCATATTAATTATGTCACTTAGAAACGGCGCGTTAATTCCTTGCGGCATATGGGATCAGCAGACGAATGGATGACCAGATGCGGAGCAGTACAACTTACATCACTGAATTAAATTCCTGATGCTTTTTACGACGAGAAGTTTGTAAACAGTAGCAAGTAAACAGTGATTTTGGTTGAATAATACTAACTATAGTCAAAAAACTTCACTACTTTGGCGTGCTAATAACTTCGACATAATTATGTGATTCGATTTTGATGAGCGTCGTGTTGTGTTGTGATTAACAAGTTTCACTCTAATACGAGGGTAAGAAGTTATTTTCAGTGCGCGTTGCAGTCACTCTGTAGCAGTTCGTTCATGCTGCAGTCTTGTACAAATGCGAATAATAGAGAACGAGTTTAGGTGACGTCGAACGTTGTGACGATGTTTAGTAGGTGCACATACATACATGTACATACATAAGAGTTTTTTTGTATAGCGCAATAGAGTCACTATGCGCTTAGGTAGACTAGGTACATTTATTAATGTTGTAGCATATGACAGTGCTAGATTTCAAAAATGCATGGCCTAAATACACGACATAAAACATTATATACACGTAGGAATCAAATACAACTATGCAATGTGGAAAAACAAACCAATTAAAATAAGCAATGAATTCTGTGAAAAAACTGTGACTAAGAAGAACGCATTAGAACAATAATACCACGAAATACAAACAGCTGTAGTTACCGAGCGTACACGAAATATTAAAGAGGGGGTTATTTATTTCAATTTTGGTTGGTACCGGTAGCGGATCAAACCATAATGTATAAATGGTCGGTATCTGGTGGTACGTGTCATCGGAACTGGTAGGAGGTGGGCTGATCGGAGTCGTCCTATAATAGCAGCGTCATGAGGTGGTGGTAGATCGAGTAGTGGGTTGTCGGGACTATTAGGAGAATTCTTTGTTTAAATCTTCAGGACGAGCATGTACAGATGAGATATTCGCGTATGCCATCGCAAATTAATACTCTGAGTCTGACCTCAAAGTCTCAAAGATGATTCGTACTGCCCTCCTTTGTTCGGCCTCAAGCTGTTGACCTGTGCTTTGGTCAGTCCATGGTCCACACTGCAAAGCAGTACTCTAATATCGGTCTGATAGCTGACAGATAGATAGAAAGGACGTAGTTGGTCCTCAGCAAGCCCTGTTTGTTTCAAATTGTTTTAAGAAAATACAGCCGTGTGGAGGCTTATGTACAAATTTTGTCAAACTGTGTGCTCCGCTTCAAATAACTTGTGACGTGGACACCCAGCAGTTTAAAGCCTGGTACACTACACGTTCAACTTTAACCTTACTAATAAACAAACTCATCCGGTCTGGATTTGAACAGCGGACCAAGAAGCATTTCTTTTCGTTCGTCTTGTTAGTAGGCTATTAATAATCACACAGTTGTCAGTTGTCCAAACCTCCAGCTGCTCAACATAAGTTTACATTATGCTGGTGTGAGGTCGAATGCGCAGTGTTTTTGTCAACGTAGCATTACTAACAAGTTTATGAACGTGACATCGAAGAACAAGGTCATTAACTAAGGCCAGACATGTAAGTGGACCTAAACACGAGCCTTGAGGATACTTCCAGACAGACGAATTCAGGCAGTAAGCTCGCCGTTTATAGGAACACGCTGCCTTCTATGATTAAAGTAGGAATGGGCCCATCTAATCAGGCAGTGCGGTATGTCATAAGATAGCAACTTACTGATTAACAGTGTGCTGATGTGCAGGTCTGCAGAGTGGACCAAGATTATGAAGAGTGATCGAGACAAGATTGGTCTCACGTTCACTGACGACGGAGAATTCTGGTTAGCCGCTCTAACTAACGCTCGTCCCAACTGTCATAGCCACCTTCAACTCCACCACTGATTGCTGTTTTTCTCACATTAATTACATTTGTTTCAAGTTAACTAGAACAAATTAATTAGACATATAAGTTCACTGGACATCATGACATGACCTCTACAGTTATTTTCATGGTGTTGTGATGCCGTCAACTGATCTGAACAGTACAATGATGAAAATGATTTCTCTTTATTACTTATAAAGCCAAATGCTGCAAATTCGTTTCATTTTTTTTCGTTTCGCCGTCCTATAGTTTTTACCCGCGCGGCGCTAGCGATGCGCGGGTACTAGCTAGCCATCATCGGGTGTCTGTGTGTCTGTTTGTCTGTCTATCTGTCTGTCTGTCTGTGTGTGTGTCACACGCCGGTATTGTATCAAAACGCTAAACGTAGGATCACGCCAACAATACTACGTGATAGCCCAGAGACTCCAGTTTTCTGACACCAAGAGTCGTTGGTGGACAATCCCCCCTCCAACTGAAATTTGCGCTCAAAGTGACCCACCCCCCTTTCGAACACCAATATTTTGACCAATATCCGCTCATAGCGCCTCAACCGTGACGGTGAGACGTATACATATGTCATTCTGAGCTATACGTAAGACAGCGACAAAAGAGTCGCTGTTATCTGTCGATGTCTGTTAACTTGGTGTTCAACTAAGCCTACAGCCTGTTGTGTCTTGACTGGCTGCGGTGGATGCAGGATGACGTTCGATGATTTCTGTCGGTACTTCGTGAGCCTGGCGGTCTGTCAGCGCATCAACACGTCTTCACTCAGCCTCGACAAAACGTGGAACGAAGTGATGATTCACGGGGAGTGGGTACTTCCACACCGCGTCGGCGGCTGCATCAACAACCGAAAAACCTTTCTCAATAATCCGCAGGTAGACCTACGGGCGCTTCAATACAGCAATAAGTTACGATACGATACGATACGATATATTTACGTGCGCTCAAAAGCTGACGATATGGCCAGCTTAGTCCAGCGCACGGCACAGAAACAAAAAATTAAGTAAAAACTAAAAACAAAAACCGGTTATCTCAGAAGAAACGGTGCGGACAAAAGCCCGTGAAGGCAAGTTCGGTTCGTTTTATTTAATTTTCTTAGCTTATGTCGATCGCCAGTCAAGGGCTCATATGATGGCTTGCGGTCGGTACAAACGCATCGCCTGTGAACGTTGTGTCGACGGGCCATCGACATGGACCGTGAATACGGGTAACGTGAACAGAGCACTCAGTTTCATGGACATGTTTGCCAAAAAACAATTTGCACGACAATACTTTTTTAACCCGTCCATCAAACACGGGTGCTCTGTTCACGGAGGCCTGCCCACACTACAGCTGTAGTACACTACCCATGAACACGGGCCATACAGGACATTCATTACGTTTGCAATCGACGAGTTTATGATAAGTATAAAGCAGGTAAATGCAAATTGCTACTCCTTGTATTTGCTGTGTGTAGTTGATATTGTCGTTACGGTTTCATGACGTTGGATATTTGGTTGTGTTGCTGCAGTTCATGTTCGAGGTAAGCAAGGATGACGAGGCGGTCATCGAACTGACGCAGAAGATGCAGCGGCTGCCGGGCGTTGATCGCGAGACTATTGGCTTCACCATCATGCAGGTTATTAGCTACACATTACATATAGCCTACACGTAGTCGCATAGACTATTGTAACGTCGTTCTCGCCAGTCTACCTGCGTCGACCATTGCTTCACTCCAGCGTGTACAGAACGCTGCTGCACGCCTGGTCCTGCGACTGGACCGTAGGTCGCACATAACTCCAGCTGTCCGTGAACGTCACTGGCTACCAGTGAAGTGCCGCATCCAGTTCAAAGTCGCGTTGTTCATGCACCAAGTCACCGCTCAACGTTGTCCGTCGTACGTTGCCGACCTCGTAGCCTTCTACACGCCGGACCCGCAACAGCGATCTCTTTGCTCAGCATCGATCCGTGCAGCCGTCATCGGCCCAAATTACTCTAGGGCGACTTTGTCCGTAACTTTGTCGTCAACTAGTTACAGACTAGTTACGGACTAGTCGGACGAGTCGATCCGATGAATACAAACTGATTTCGGACGACACGGGTTCGCTGTCTGCGGCCGGACGTTTGGAACAGTCTGCCATCACGACTTCTGATCATGCTGCATTTCGTCATTCGCTCAAGACTCACTTTTATAAACTACCATTTCTGTCATGATTTTACTGACAATGTAATACACGGTCGGTCGATTTCAACGTACGAACGCGCACTATAAAGTTTTCTCCCCTCGAAAGCGAGGGAGTATGTTTTTACCAGCGTTGGTTTGTGTGTCTGTCTGTCTGTCTATCTGTCTGTGTGTGTGTGTGTGTCTATCTGTGACCACGATAACTAAAAATATTGTGGACGGATTTGTACCAAATTTTATGGGAAGGTTTTTAGGGGGAAAGGGAAGACCAAGTTCGTGTTTTGTTACGATCGGTAGAGGGATGTGGAAGTAACGGTAACAGTCAACAAACTCGGCGATTGCATTATGCTAGCTACGGTTGACTGTGCCTGCCCAGTGCACGCAGCGGACGAATGCCTTTGCCTTCGCGAGGGTGACACGACAAGACGGCGATGCGGTCTTTTGCCAAATTACTTAAGCCCTGTTTACACCAGCGAAAATGGCGAAGCAACGCTCGACTTTGTCGAAGCAACATTCGACTGTTGCCAAAAACGGCAACATTGTTGCATGCCAAAACGGCAACAAGGTCGAACGAGTTTATCGTAAAACATCGCCCTTGAATGTTGCTTCGACACTGTTGCCGTTTTTGACAACAATGTGAAGAGTTTTTCGTGAAATTTCGTCCTTTCGACAAAGTTGAAACAAACTGAACAACTGTTCAATTTGTTTTGACTTTGTCGAAAGCATGAAATTTGGTTCGACATTGTTGCCGAAAACGGCCGCGATGTCAAAGCAACATTCGACTTTGTGGAAAGAATCATTCGACCTGTAGCATTCGACAACGTTGCTTCGACGTTGTTGCTGGTGTGGAGTGGACGGGGCTGTAGGACACCTGCTATTAACGGAGTCATAGTTTGTGAGCCGTCGCCGTCCTTTGCTGTCAGTATATACGATTACTGTTGTACTTCTATATATCTGTTGTGCGCCCGATACTGGAATATGCGTGCCCAGTGTGGCACACTGGGTTAACAGCTGCGCAGTCTGACGCACTAGAGTCCATCCAGAAGCGCGCCATGCGCATCATATACGCTGATGACAACAGTGGCGATTACAAGACCCGTATAATTATTTCTGGCGTCGACACACTGAAGGATAGAAGAGAAGTGCTGACTGAGAGATTTTCAAGAGACATGTTCTTCCCAGCAGTTCACTTCTCCGTTATCTACTCCCAGATCAGCGTGACAATGATACTGTTAATAGTCTCAGACATTCACAACCATTCCACAAACTGCGGACTCGTACTACCCGATTTCGCAGCTGTTTTCTACCGCATTGCCTAAACACATACATTTAACTGTAGAAGTTTTGTTCGTTTTTTAACTATTGTGTAGCTATATCTTGTTATTATGTTTACTGTATCTAATCCAGCATGTCAGCTGCTATGCCATTAAAATCATTGATTGACTTAATGCCGTATTGCAGGTCGAAGAGAACCGTGAGTACCGTGTGCACGTGATAATGCCCGTCGTTACTTCGTCCGTATTCCGCAACAGTCGCAGCGTACTAGTTCGCAGGACGTTGCCGAAAGGTCGCTACGTAGTAGTCGTCTGCACGTTTGAACCCGGAGTCATCGGCAGTTTTCTCTTCCGTGTTTACACCGGCAGCGCCACTAAAGTCAGGTAAAACTAAAAGCGTAGATTTGTATAACGTTCAATTATGAAACGCATCTCGAAAGCGCTCAGGATGGCACGTGCTAAAGGGATCACTTAATGGAATCAGTTTTACCTGTTACGCGCACGTTTATCCACGAATGGAAAGAGCCGTCCTGCATTTACTCCGTAAGCATTCACCAGATGGCGCCATCTTCAGCCGAGGTAGCAGACATCTGATTGCAGCTTACTATTTATTTATCTACCCCAAAGGATGACAGGATGAGTTGGCCTGGTTGGTGGACTTGAAGCGGACAGTTTAGCCACATAAGTGGTCACCCATCAGCTGCAGGTCGAGCGCTGGACAGGGAAAGTTCGACAGCGAAAGACCGGCGTTCCACCACTGTGCCACGCAACCGTTAAACTGTTCCTTTCTGTCTGTCTGTCTGTCTGTCTGTCTGTCTGTCTGTTTTACTATCTGACTGAACACAATTAATCGTTTTTATTGATAATTGTTGCGTGAGTATTCTTTAATTTTCTATTATTTCATTATGTG
>Ga0209780_1003332_pt1 | contig 11932 bp, 8 predicted proteins | sample WorMetexBAHAMAS2_FD_187384 | JGI IMG/M metagenome (GOLD analysis project Ga0209780, IMG submission 187384) | Marine gutless worms symbiont microbial communities from Max Planck institute for Marine Microbiology, Germany - Inanidrilus exumae... | ecosystem: Host-associated > Annelida > Digestive... | reverse complement strand
GTGTGTATTGAGACATATCATTAAACTTTTTTTTGGCTAGACCACGTACCGTCATACGTGGTTTAGCCAATGTCGGACATGGGACGTTTCCATTTTCTGCCGCTGCCTGACTACCGACATGGAAGAAAAGCAGACTGAATTGGAAACTGAAAGTAAGTAACACGGCAGATAACGCTGGCATCACTCAGTTGCAGGCACGTGCCACTAAGTATCGTCGAATGCAGGAACTAAACAGCTTACGCATCAGTAAATAAGTAAACAGTTGTGTCACCTGTCGAGTACGCCGATGGGAAACGCTCTGTTCAAGGCTATATTGCAGTTTGTCTCCAGATACACTGCAACCCGTCTAGTCTTACAGCTGATTATAGCTGCTGATTGCTGAAGTTGATCCGATCTGTTGAGTCGACTACTGCAATAAATACTTGTTGTGGCCGTAGACAATAACAGAATTTGGCTTCTCCACTGTGTGCTCCGCTTATTGTTACCGACCGAGTAGCGTGGTCTGTCGGTCTGTCAGTTAGTCTGTCACCTAGTGTGCCCCGCAAAAACGGCTGAAGCGATCAAGATGCTGTTAGCGTCGAGGACTCTGGTGGGCCCAGGGAAGCACCTATTGCATATAGCGGACCACTTCGAGGCGAATACTGTATTGTGTTTATTCAACACAATACAGCCGTCTAGTTATAGTATGTTTTATATCTGTAACGGTGTTTTAGTGACAAAACAATGAAATTTGACTGAGCAATACAATATTGTCACTTAAAATTTCTGATTTTCAATATCCGGTTGCAGCACCCTTTTACAGTGCTCAAATCATGCGCGCATACTGGATGGGAAGAACTGAAGTTTAGTTTAGACAGTTTGCAGCTGACAATTTGTTTGATGCTGTGAATTGCAGTAAAAAATCCATCAGGCAGAAGCCGTTACCTGCAGAAGCTAATACACCGCTGTCTAAGACGCTTGCTGGATATTTCCGGGTATGTGTGCATAGATAGTCCATTAAAGATTGTAGGAACCAATGCTGATGTCCAGTTTCTGAGACAGACGGCCCGCATCTGATGTTAGCCCTAGGTTACCTTCCCAGCTTTAGAGTGTAACTGCCCTTGGCTGGTACCAGTTTATACTGCTTAGCAAAATAGAATCATGTAAAGTAAGTAAGTAAAGTAAACAGCATATAGCAGTTATCATCAGCTTAGCTTTTCACCACTACGGGAAACTTCTGCAATTCACACAGTGTTTTTTACATGCCACCCGGCAGAGGTGTGAATCCCGCCTTTATTTGCAGCCGAAGCAGATATTTGAATTAGCGACCCCGGAGGGATGCAAGGCTGAGTTGACCTATGTTACGTGAAAGCGGGCTGGCTGGAATTTTAACCCGCGGCCTGTCAATCGCAAGTCCAACGCCCTACCGCAGCGTCAACATGCCTAGGGTTGCTGCATGACAGCGGAGCAGCTGAGGATTGAACCAGTGATGGATGGCCAATTTGCCAATGAAGAATGATTCGATTCGATGTAATGCCGGAAACGATTCAGTTCAATTTGATTCGGTGTTTGTTAACTGAACTGTGATTGAGCTTATTTCATCGGTGAAGCGGTGATTATTTCAACGGCTGCAGCAATTTTGCATCATTGTAGAGGTCTTGATTTTGAGCAGAACTGGAAAAGTGCGCATGAAAGCAGAAGCAGAAGCTGGCAAAAATGAAAACGGAATAATAAATCGAATTTAAATAGCAAGTACACTGAGTTTTAAATCTGTATTCTCCAATAATTGCTGCTCTGCAACTAAGCATAGATCGTGCTGCATCGAAAAAATTGTTTATTCAGTTCAGCAACGACGTGAATAGATTCGAATCGATTTTCCCATCACCAGGCTAAATGCCATGTGACAGTGAATGGCCGGTTAATGTGCAGCAATCAGGCACCTGTAACACCTGTACGATATTTCGCCTGCAACACCTGTACGACTATTGAGTCGGTTAGTGTACACTGCAGTGGCCGTGGTCGGCATCAGGAATGAAAGGCATTCAGTATCAAACAGTTCTCAGAAAATCTGTCTGGAACCACCAGCAGCCAGCATTGAAACGGCAGTTTGTGGCGCAGCAGCGGCCAGCGGACTGTAGTGTGGAGAGGAGACATCGTTAGAGAGTTGGCACCCCGCGTGGGGCTGGGGTACCCCCTTCCGCCTTTGCTCCTCCCTTGTCCATTTACTTCCTCATCTTTTGCTCTTTATTACTTTTTCCTTTTTTCCTTTTCTCATTCACTTTACTTATTTTCATCTATTGTCCATCCGATCCCTTTCTACCAGAATCGTCCCACTCCGTTTCCAGGCGAGAGGTCGTAGGAGGCGACCGAACCTGGGTTTAGTTTGTTTGATTTATGACTGTGTTATCTGTATTGCTTAGTTAAGATTTATTCTGGTGTTTTGTTGCATTTGGTTTAGTTTAGTCTTGCGGTGTGATAGTTGTCTTCCCCTGTTGTATACGCTGGTGTAATAATTTAAATGAGCCTCTCTATCCCTTTCCCTTTTGGGTGGCTGCTGAACAAAAAGGCGGCCAGGGTTGAGGTCAATATATCGCTGGCCTTCCTTCACTGGGTAGATATAGCTCTCCACCCTCGACCTTTTGTCTCTGATATAGCCATATTTGTGCTGAAAGGGGACGTTAAACTCCAACTAACTAACTAACTCACTTAGAGAGTCGGCCCAAAGGGAACGTCGCCCCTTTCACTCAGAAATTTGGAGGTGGATGATGAAAGGATGGGGTAAGTGAGTGGTTTTACCTGTTTGGGGTAAGTGCTTCGAGTGTCGTCTAGTTCTTTGACACTGTTGATTGGTGTTGGAAATTGTGTGAAAATGTTATCCCTATATATGTCTCAACTGTTCGCTCTAGCTGATCGAAGTTTGCACTTGGAAGCTGGACTAGAAAGTGATACTGTTAAGCAACTTGTTTGTTTACTTACTGGTTTGGTATGTGGTATATCTCCACCCAAAACCTTGTCCCCAATATAAACTATTTTTATGCCGAAAGGGGACGTACCAACGAACCTTGTTTACTTGCTGGTTGTGAATTTCTACTTTTTGGCACAAAATCCGACACTGAATGCAGTTTTGGTTTTCGTTAGACGTAACATAATCTCTGATTTAATGAGCAACTCGACTACCACGTTTGGGTGCAATATTCAGACAGTCTGTCTTGGAGCCGTGTGATGTGTAAACTTTCAACGTTGTCCATTGATAGTTGCCATTTAATTGAAGCGTGTCATTGTGTCACGTTTACAGAACTCGCTCAAAGAGCTCATAACGAAGATGTCGTCAGCGAACCCTCACTTTGTCAGGTAGTGATAATCATGGTGATGTTGATGATGATGATGATGATACCAATAATAATAATAATAATAACAAGTATCCTAAGTAATTTGGCAAAAGGCCGCATTTCGACTTGTCATCCCTTGCAACTGTGAATATATTTGTCTGACCTGGATCTCCATTTAATATGTGGTTCCTTGTAGCCACATGAGTCAGTCTTCCAAACGGCATCTCAGTCCGTTCAGCCATTTCTTGCACAGCAGATGCGTTTGACCAACACAGACAGACATACAGACCACGCTACGTGTGACATCTGTAGTGCTGCATCTGTGACTGCATGTAGGCGATGCAGCCTAGTAATTTATGACTTAATAGGCCCTTTCGGTTTGCAGGCTGGAGGTCGTAGGAGGTGACCAAACATGAATAAATTTTTGGGGGTTAATTTTATGTTGTATGCTTTGTTACAGATGCATGTTTGCTTTGTTGTGTTTGTTTTAGTTTTTCAGTACTAAGCCAAGAGATTGGCTGGGAAGAACGTGTCCAAAATGACCTATTTTGCGTCGGGTGGGATGTAAAACCTTAACTCGATCAGTCATTGTGACTTGCGTAATGCATTTGTGTTAGTGAAAGCCACAGTTTGATTGAAAGATTTTCTGCATTGTGTGAGTATTTGGTGTTAGTGATAAAGCTGACAGTAATGAAAGTGAACAGAATTTTACTTTAATGCATGAGCAATGGTATGTGCTGTAGCTGTCTGACTATAAAACATAACGGTATTATCAAAGCTAGTTATTCTGACTAGTGTGGCAAGTAAAAGTAACGAATATTTAACTTATGCTGATGAGGTTTTAACAAAACAGTAATGACTTCCCACTATTCGGTGATAAATTTGTCTGATACTTGTTTTTTTGTACAAGCAGTTCATCGTTTTTTGTTTACCGAGCATATATTTCCATTAGCATTATGTATTGGTGGTCTGTATGGATTGGCCATCGTTGGCATTGTTCTGTATGTTTAGAGCCCCAGGCAATTCCCCCTTCTTTATCATCCCTTCCTTCTGTACCTTCTACTCTATCTTTTAGTGTCCTTTACTTTTCCCTTTACCATTTCTTCCTCGCTAGTCGCTTCATCTATTTTCTTGCTTTTCCATCCATTCCCATTCTACCAGAATAGTCTCACTCCATTTCCAGGCTGGATGTCGTAGGAGGTGACTAAACCTGGCTTAATTTTTTTATTTCGTGCTAAGTGTATGTGTTAGTTAAGGATGCATGCTTGTTTTTGTCATATTTAATTTAGTTTTGTGTTGTGGTGTGATAGTTATCTCCCCTAGTAAATCATTTAAATGAGCCTCTAAATCCCTTTCCTTTTTTGGGTGGCTGCTGAACAAAAAGGTGGCCAGAGTTGAGGTTAATATATCTCTGGCCTTCCTTCACTGGGTAGGGATAGCTTTCCACCCCTGACCTTTCATCTCTGATATAGCCATATTTGTGCTGAAAAGGGACGTTAAACTCCAACTAACAAACTGTATGTTTAGATGTGTTAATCCGAACCAGAGCAAGAGTGCAGACTGGTTTGAAGACGGCCTGGTGATGAAACAGCTAAGGTACACCGGCGTCATGGAAACCGTCAACATTCGACGCCAGGGCTTTGCTTTCCGTCCGACATTTCAGGAATTCATTCACAGGTAAGGACACCAGTTCGGCATCCCTTTGCCAGGTTAACCTGAGGGGCATTCTTCATCGACAACGCGACTCTGGTTGGTTGACAGTGACATCATGCAACCGGTTGATGAAAATTACCAACCCGACTAATTTACCAAAACAAAACTAACTAGAAGCATGGCAAAGCACAGCGTGAGCCCGCCCGGCATTCTGTTGTTCTAGACTGTAAGTTCGTACCACTACATAACACGTATCAAAGTTAGCCTGCTGTCTGTTATATGACATCCATGTGGTAAGGCTGGCATTGTCTCCCAATGTGAATATTTAGGGGGTGGGTAAAAACTCGCTAACCGTTCTCAGCCATTTGTGGAGCAAAGTTTACCAAATTTGAGGAGCATGCATGGGAATTTCTGTAGATTGACAAGTTTCTTTCCGATTGTTGATATCATGTTTTGTTGCAGAGATATGTTGGGTCAAAGTTCAAAGTCTGTTCCAAAAAAGCGGTTTTTGCCCTCCAGTCCGTGGGGGGTAAATGTTCGGGAGAATTTCGACCACATTTTTCAAATAGCAGGCATAAGTGAATATATGTCCAAGTTTGGTTGAGATCCATTTAGTGATTTTAGAGATTAGGCGTTGAGAAAAAGAAGAGAGAACTATTAGTGGTTAAAGAAATAAGTTTCTGGCTGCAAACTTTCCGTCCATTCAACCTAGGATGCAGCCAAGAACATATTTCTTTAATCGCTAGTAGTTTTTTTATAAATATTTTGTTTTCATCATCCAGTTCCAGCATAAAAGGTACTTGAAATTCTTGGCTCTGTTTTATATCTTCCTTTTTTACGACTGGCCATTTTTGCATGTGTGTAAATCTGGAAGAAAACTTGTTATTTTACACTTCTATTCTTGGCTCAGTTTTCAGCGACTATGTCGTCTTTTTCGGGGTCATATTGTCGTCGACAACGTGTTCGATAACCGATAACATTTGTTGAGATAGTAAGATATCCCACGATTCCGATATCCGGCACCAATACTGTCCATTGAATTTTCACTTCCGGCTTGACAAAGAAAAACTCCCACTTTTCACACAGCGACCGACATCATGACGGACTTTTAAACGATGATTGTGTGGTACTAAGAGACGGTAGCATGCTGTACTGTCTTCCTAGGTCTTGATTGGTGCATACGGTCAATTCTTGTGAGAATGAAGAGTGGTTCAGCTGTGACCAAGTGATAATGTTGTCTTTTACAGCGATGTCAATTTGTACAGCACATCGTCACAAGACTAAGCCAACCCCGAATGTGCTAATCATTCTCACACCTCTTAACTTTTTGTTCCACCGTTTATATTGCACTACATCGTTGTCGTGATCTCACAGTGCATTTGTGCCATTAATGCTGCAGATACAAGTTTATCGCATTTCCGTTGTTGTCAAAAATTGAGGACGGTTTGAACAACTGCAAGAGGATACTGTCATTAGCGGGCATCTCCGGTTGTGAAGTTGGCAAAACTAGAGTGAGTTGCATACTAAAATGCTAATTTGTATTTTCAACACAGCTTCGCCAGAGTAATATTTTGACCCATGTGTGTCTGTCTGTCTCTTTATTTGCTAGCAGGATAACTCGGAAAATTCTGGGTGGATATTGATGAAATTTGAGCAGTAGGTAGAGGATGAACACGACAAGAGTCGATTAAATTTTTAAGTAATTTGAAACATGCGGAATATTGTGTCATATTTATAGACAATGAGGTTGGGAAAAACCCTGCACAGCACGTTGCTGGAAAATATAGACCGATGCATCTGCTACTCTGCGGTAACGACACTATACTGATTTCAGTGTGGTTTGGCAGAGGTATGCACTCTGCTGAGTATTGTCTACTTACGTCACCATAGTGGAACACCCTTAAGGGTAATGTTGCTATACACTTTCTGTCTGTCTGTCTGTCACACGCTGGTATTATGTTCAAGTGACTGGCTGTAGTCACGTGATTTTAAGGCAGTAGTAGTAAAGAATTATGGTAGTGGCTTTGAAGAGCCGGAACGGAGGGAGCAACACGCCTTCCATCATGGGTTCTGTGGTAGATGAAGAAAGAATGAGACCAGGCCACTGGTTAGGGTTAGTGTTTTATATTTTTACAGTGCTTTGACACTGATGGTTTGGTGACATGACGCGTCACTATTCCACTAGTGCCGCGTCGACCACCATGACAGCCGCGAACTGGTCCGGCGACCGACAGCAGTGGCTGCGACAGAGTATTCTGTTGTGGCGGCGTCGGCGTGAGATTTCGTGACAGCGCCGTTCTGGGAAACGTCTTTCCAGGAAAGCGACTGTCGGGGGTAACGTAAGTAAACCGTATCGACCGATGCTGTGAAACAGAGATATTGTTGGTGATGGTGCCGGAGGATGACAGGTTCGTTGCGTTTGTCCGCCGTGCTGCAGGTATTTCTGCGCTACTACCATGCCGACGAGCTGAACGCCGCCCTCCAGGCGTCCGTTAATATGGTCGTCACATGTCAGGCGTACGTCCGAGGGCTGGTGATGCGGCGCAGGCATCAGCGCGAGCTGCAGAGGCTGACTTACGAGACACGGAGGATGTGCAACGCGATGCAACAACTGGCCGTCGGCGCGTCATCTGTACACGTTGAACTTCAGCAGAAGCTCTGTCGTGAAGACCGGGACAGAAAGGTCTGCTAGCAAAGAGTCATTTATATCATATCTGTGTCTCTTGATGTTCTCTTAAGGGTTTTGACACTGACTGTTGGGGACAAGAAGAGCATCCGGCCTGTAAAAATGTGCTGTAATTGCCCCCAAATGTCTGTTTTGGGGAACCTGCCCCAGATTGGAGTACCTTGAGAAAAGCAGGTTGGTTGAACAACAAGTGGTCAAATAATTTTGACTAAAGGCCGCATTGCCATCTCTCGTCACCCATCACAGCAGCGAATGGATTCGTCTGACCTTGACCTCCATCTAATACGTGGTTCCTTGGGCCATCATGAGTTAGCCTCCCCCATCTCAATCAGTTTGGCGTATTTTTGCACAGCTAATCCATGTGCGTGACACACACAGACACACAGACGTTGGACATCTGTCGTAATAGTTCCAGTACAGGCTCAGGGACGGTAATATGCCACGATTTATTTGTTGATATCGGTGCTATATAAATTGTCTTTTGCTTACAACACTTCCTTGTTTACTTTCTTATTTCTTTATACTTTCTTCCTTAACTATGTATTTACTTACTCGTTTACTTCCGGACTTATCAATCTATTCCTTCCAGAATAGACCCGTTCTGTTTCCAGGCTGAAGGTCGTAGGAAGTGATCATACCCTGCTTTAGTTTTTTGTGTTAATTTTATGTTGTAGTATATTTTGTTACAGATGCATGTGTGCTTTTGTTGTGTTTGTTTTCGTTTTTCAGTACTAAGCCAAGAGATTGGCTCGGAAGAACGTCTTCAAAATCACCTTATTTTGTGTCGGGTGGGACATAAAACCTTAACTCAATCAATCTGTCGTAATAGGTTGCATATATGCTATGCGTGCGATCCGGCCTAAAAAATGAGTGCTGGCATTTCTTTGTCTGCATACAATCTCTTTGGCAGTGTCGGTGGAAGAGAAGGCAATGGGGTGCATTTGGCTTGGGTGGCACATTTGCATGTGGCGGCATTTCAAATTCAATTTTCGAAAAATTTACAAAGCATTACGTGTTGGTTGCAAGATTTTATGAAAGCTGGCATTCAGCTGTTGGGATGTATTTACTGTTGAGTAGCTTCCCATAGCCGTTGTAGACTTCTTGTCGCCTAGGAGAGCGTAGACAACCATCAACATCATCGACCATTTTGACATAACTGAGCATGTTTGTAAAACAGTGTTGTTCTCTGCAGCACTTGCGGTCGTTTCTTGCCATGCGATGGCTAATTGTGACTTTTTATATACTACACTGGAATTGTGGCGAGGTGGCACAACGGGTATAGAGCGTTGGACTTGCAATCAACAGGTCGTGGGTTCAATTCCTACCCGGGGCAAAAGCTGCATAACAACCTTGGGCAAGTTGTTCCCACCCACGTGCATCTGTCACCAAGCAGTATAACTTGGTACCGGCCGAGGGGCGGTGATGCTCTGTGGCTGGGAAGGTAACTGCAGGCCTGGAAGAAAGTAACGGCAGCCTACCACGGGGTGGTCGTTTCTTGCCGTGCGATGGCTAATTGTGTTCATATACTGCACAGTGGAGCAACGGTAGACTGTTGGACTTGCGATCAACAGGTCGTGGGTTCAAATGCTACTCGGGGCAAACGCTGCATAACAACCTTGGGCAAGTTGTTCTCACCTATGTGCCTCTGTCACCGTGCAATATAACTTGGTACCGGCCAAGGGGCAGTGATGCTCCGCGGCTGGGAAGGTAACCGCAGGCGTGGCGGAAAGTAATGGCAGCCTACCGCCGGGTGGATGACTTATAGTCACCTGCGGGCTGACTGCCTGTACACCGGGATCAGCTCTGGGCCCAATGCTCGGTAACGAGTATGGGAAGCCTTTACCTTGTTTTCCTACACTGGATAGTCAGGCTGGTCACAATGAGGTGGGGGGGGGGTTGACAACAAGAACGTTTCCTGCAGATGCCACGAAGCCTTATGCCATTGAGTTACTTAACTGACGTTTAAGGTGTCCGTAAATGAGCTGGCATAGTAACACGAAATGCATAGTGATCATGTCATCATTGACGTAGGTAAATTCACGTGTATACGTGTACAGTACCATTCAGAACTGAGCTTCGTTTGACCTACTGGCTTGCATTGTTTTTATCCACACCTGTCGATACGCAAGGTGTGGATATATCATTTACTGTTTGTTTGTTTGTTTGAATGTTTGTGTGTTTTTGTGTGTGTGTGTCTATACGGTTACGGATTTATCCGCCGAGGATAAAGCTAGCGGCGTCAAATTTTGCACAGCGGATTATCGGCGTCCAAGGCAGGGAATCACCCACTTTTGAGAACTTTGCTCCCCCAGAAGCCAAAAATCGGACGGCGAATCGGCCAGCGCACACACTGAACTGCAAATAGAACGGGAAGGAGCCTAGCCTAGCCGGCAGTCGTAGGCTGACTGAAGTCAGAGCGACGTTCTATTCATAGTACCGTAGAGATGCGCCGATTTAAACGTCACGCCGTTTGTGGAATATCGCGTGGCGTGTGGATGTAGGATAGGCATGTGTGGATGGAGGTACTTGTATGCTTTTCTCTTGCAATCTTCTGGTGGCTCGGTTTAATGGGTTAGTTTGTCCTGAGGGTTCATCTCACAGCCTCACAGCTTCACAGCGGTCATTGTAATGGTGATATTTGTAACAGAAGGCAGCAGAGGTACCGCTCAGAAGACCACCGGCGACATCCATGATGCCGACTTCATCGGCACAATCAATATCCGGTATGATAACTTGTTACGTTAGTTAGAATAAGCAGACGGCCACAGTATGCTGTGCTCATCTAACTCCCAAATAGAAACATTTTTAGTACCACAAAAATTGTACGTAGCCAGTGTCCTGTCACAAGGATTATCGTGAACCATTCTATTCGCAAAATGGCAGTGTGATTTTCGTTAACCGAAAACTAAAACGAAAACGAAAAAATAATAAAAACTAAACGAAACTAAAACGGAAAAAGGAAAAACGAAATAAAACGAAAAAGAAAAAATCGAAAACGATAATAACGCTGACAACAGTTTCCTGAAGGCGGCACTGCGGCGACTGCACGCCTTAAACACGCATGCCGGTGTTTAGATATCCACTTCTGTCCAAGATCGCCATTGATCGGATGTTAGCCCCAGCGTCACAGGCGTATGCTGACGCCTGTTCAGCGTATGTGGCGACTGACGGCGGGTAAGTGGAACAGAATGGCAAAAAACTTTGAACGTCGCGTATTTCTCAGAATGAACTTGAAGTACATTTGATAATGTGAACCCGGTGAACGGTCGTGAGTGTTTGATTTTAACAGCTGATTTTAACCGTGACAGATATGATTCTGAGCATATAATGATGATAATGATGATGACGACAATCACGAGTAACTCTGTGTCTGTGCTGTATATTGCCTTATTGTTGTTGTTAGTATCTAACAGTAAGTAAAACCAAGACTAAAATTAGATTAAGACTAAAACTAAAACTGAAACAAAAATACTGTAAAACTAAAACGAAAGTAAAACGAAAAAATAACCAGAAAACTAAAACTACAACGAAAACGAAAAAATGATGAAAACAAAACAAAACTAAAACTAAAAAAATATTCTTAAATTGGAAACGAAAACTAAAAATTAATCAAAACGAAAATCACACTGCAACATGGGTGCATCTCGCTGAAAAGTGGGGGGTCGGGTCGTCACGGTCACTCGTCAGTACGAGTAACTCTGGCACGGAATCCTAAGTAAAATCCTGACAAAATGACAACCGCATTAGCGTTACAATAAAAGGTTAGGCTAGTGCTGTACACATAAAACGCTTTAAGAAAAGGTAGAAATCATAAAAACAGACTAAATTAACCTAATTACTATGCAAATCAAATCAAACTCAAATTTATATAGTGCCGTATATCGCAAGCGAATGATAGGCGCTGGGGCTGGGACTAGACCGGATACGTTACGTTAAACACGCAATACTGGAGCTAGCTCGGCAGTCATGAGTCAGACTCTTCCAGACGCGTGGGGCATTTATACTGAAAGCTCGGTTACCTAGTGACAGTCTGCAGAATGGTATTGTAAACAAAAGTCCATCAGACGAGCGCAGAGTTCTTGTTGGTCTGTACTCACTAAGCAGAGATGCTATGTAGACTGGACAGCCAGTGCGTCGTGCCTTGAAAGTGATGAGTGCGAGCCTGTAGTTGACGCGTTGCCGCAGAGGCAGCGAGCTTTCAGTTTGTATAGTGAAACTAACAGAGGGCTCGAAAGTGGCGGACACTTCATATTATGCCCCCAGCCCAAAACGTGGGGGGTCATGT
>Ga0209780_1003330_pt1 | contig 11932 bp, 10 predicted proteins | sample WorMetexBAHAMAS2_FD_187384 | JGI IMG/M metagenome (GOLD analysis project Ga0209780, IMG submission 187384) | Marine gutless worms symbiont microbial communities from Max Planck institute for Marine Microbiology, Germany - Inanidrilus exumae... | ecosystem: Host-associated > Annelida > Digestive... | reverse complement strand
GGGGTCGCCGACGTAATCACCTGTGACAAATTTTTTGGTGATCGGTTGAGGGGTGTCGATTCTGTGGGGGGTCGAAAATTGCCCTTTCCCATTGACAAAGCCAGTGGCCGTTAACACAGGGCTGGCTCTACCGCGCAGCCTGTGATCCACCTCACCTTAAGTGTTTTTCTACACTACCTCGTAAAACCTGAAAAATACAACTGCAGAGCCAAGGTCGCTCCTTTTGTACTGTAGTTAGTTAGTTGGAGTTTAATATCCCCTTTCAGCACAATTATGGCTATATCACAGACGAAGTCAGGGGTGGGGAGAAAACGGAGTGGGAAGATTCCGGTAGAAAGGGATGGGATGGACAATAGAAGAAAATAAGTAAAGTAAATGAGAAAAGGAAAAAGGCAAAAAGTAATGAAGAGCAAAAGATGAGGAAGTGAATGGACAAGGGAGGAGCAAAGGCAGAAAGGGTACCCCGGCCCCATGCGGGGACCTTTTATACTGTATACTGCTCATTTCCTGTTAAAGGCAAACGTAAACATCAAACCTGGTGGGAGTGAGAGTAAAGCATAGTCTTTTAGTGCAGCAAGCCAGTGATGGCTCAACATCTTCATCTCTGGCTGGACGAGACTCAGCAGACTTTCAGCATCTGTAGCTGCATAGTCACCAAACTCCTGTCCCTCCTCCTCATCAACATCATCAGCAGGACTCAGTCCACCAACGTTCGGAGCCAGCCGCTGCTTTGAATGTTTCTGTTTCTGCAGGTTTTTCTCTTGTTCCATCGTCACTATGTACACCTGTGATTCAAGCAGACATATGTCGAAAAATGTTAAACAACACCAAGCATCGAATGAAGTCAAACAATGCTGAAACTGTCACATTCACTCCAAACTTGATTACTGCAACTCTCTTTACTACAACCTCCCACGAGTTACAAATAACCCAATTCCAACTGATTCAGAAATCTCATGCAAGCACATTGTTAGCAGTGTTTTTTGGACTAGTCACAACAACCAAACTGTTAGACACAGCGTTTTGGTGGCACAATAAAACTAAGCTAATTTACAAAATCATCTAACTGCTGGTAAAGGCGTTGGACACCTGTGTAACGGGAGCGTTTGACAAAAAATCAGTTCATTTTATCTTCAATGACGCATGCATCAATATGGTGCATTGAATAATGTATGGCTCTTATTGGTTCTCCTGTAATCAGCTGTATCTTTAGTTCTAGTAACGTTGGTCAGACAAGCAAACATTCACAACAAGAACTCAGTTACTGCCGCATAAAAGCCAACTAATTGCAAACATAATACGTCACGTAACAATGTGGTTACAAAGTTGTGGGACCATCCACATTATTCAACTACCGCCAATTATGCCATAAAGTCAACAAATCACAAGTGATTAAAGTTTTTTGCAGTAACAGTAACTGAAGTGTCGTTGTAGTGTAAAAAAACTGCCATGGTGGATAATTGCACTGTTTACATACCTCTGCCCAAGCTTTGAGTACAGACAGCTTCTCCATGGTGGATGCACTCTCGCTGTATATCGGTGACGTGTCACGGCTATCCTTCAATTTTGTGAATGACGACACAAGAAGCTGATGTACACGGCGCAGGTCATTCAGATCACGAGCAACTCCACTGCCAATCCAACAACTGCACACCTGTCCAGAAAGTCACGCACCCGCCATTAGGTCATGTAACGAGGCAGTGCAAAGGTAAAAACACAAAAAGCACAATCAAGAGGTCGTCACAGGTGCAACTGCCACTGAGACACAACAACTGCATTCGTATTGTTTGTTTACATCTCAACAGCCATTTTTCAGCTTTCCCTGGTTTAGTCAGTTGCCAATAAATGAGTAAGGAGCAGATGTTTAGAGGCTGGATGCCCGCCTTGATGTCAGCCAACATTGTAAATGCACTCAAGTCCATCGTTCGTTCTTTGCGGGCAGGGGTCCAGCCTACTCTGGACCCCAGCACTGAGACCTTTTGAACTGGTCCAATGTACCAGCCCAGGGAGAGGAGGGGAGTTGATATGTGTGTGTGGTGTGCATGCTATGAAGGTGCCTGGCGGAAAGTAATGGGAGCCTACCGCGGGTAAGTGACTTATAGTCACCTGCAGGCTGACTACCTGTACACCGGGATCAGCTAAGGGCCCAACGCTCGGTAACGAGTATGGGAAACCTTCATCTTTTTATCCTTTTAAACAATGACGACGACATACCTCGCATGCAGCAGCAGTAACATCAGGCGCTGTTTCTGGTGTAAATGCGGGACGCAGCGCGGCACCGACCTGAATGTAAAACAACAATGCATTTGCCAACCATAGCAACAAAAAATAATTTAACAGCTTAAGAATACTGGAACATCTAATTTCTGTTGCATGAGTAATAGGATAACTAGATCAACTTTGATGCTCGAGCTTTCACAACCTCAAGCCAGTCATGATATATCGTGGTAAACAAGATCAAAACAAATGCACGGACAAACGAAGCAGACAGACAGTCTGACATTGTCAGGTGCCAAAGGCATAAAATAATAAAATAAAAGAATCGTACAAAGAATGTCCTTTGTTGAATTCATGCACATGCCTTGTACGAAAACCTTGGTCCTCTTATGGTTTAACCATTCAGCCCGGCATCATGTCACAACAAACAGCAACACAAAGAATGTTGAACCCCAAGACTGAAAGAGGCTGATCCACTGTCGTGGCAAATATTAATACACACTCTTGTTATACATGTAAAGGAAACCGGCATTTTGGGGGATTTCAGAGCTGGATTACTTACAGCACAGCATCACAGTATCCATCTGTTTATTTAACTCAGTTGTGCACACATCCATCACGATCAGACTTCAGTGCAGCTGTGCAAATTATCCAGTAAGTATTCAGTGAGTGCACAAAATATCTTCAAACCTGGGCTTGATACTGCTCAAGCAGCACGTGTCCTGGAAATTCAGGCTCTGGAACTCGAGCAAATTTTATTATAACCTCCTGCAAACAAGAAAAAACAACCTGTCATGTACATAAATAACTACATGTACAGGGTGGCGCAAAATAAACCGAACTATTTACCTTTGTTGTCCAAGTTCTGTATTTCTACAAGAAAACACATAAGCGTGATAAGGTACCTGCAGCACCAAACACATTAGTCAAAGCGGTGCTCAATGTGTCCTCCACCGGTTGCAGCAACGAGCGACAATCATTCGCAAAACTGTCCTATAGAGTGATAGATAACGTCTTGACCAATCTGCTCCCAGCAGGTTTGCAGGACTTCTTTCAGGTGCTCAACGTCTCGAATGCGACGACAACGGTAAACAAGCTGTTGGAGTGCTCTCCAGATTGAATAGTTCACTGGGCTCAAGTCTGGGCTAAGTGCTCCCCATCCTTTTTAAACTCACAACGCACGAATTAATGCTCTATCAACACTTGTTAACGGACGCGTTTTCATATTTACAGTTTACATCTATACTAAGTCAGTGATGACGTCACATAGAATATTAATCACCGCTAAATATTTAAATGCACATTTATATTGTCTTTTTATTTGTCTATGTGCTACAGGTGTTAAAGGCGTTATTTTACGCAAATTTTCGTAAACTCAGTTGAAAGGTTGAATAGTCTGGTTAATTCTGCGCCACGCTGTCAGGAGGATATCTGGCTTATTATACTGAATATATGCCAAGCAGCCATACTGGGATGGAACGACAAACTGACAACTCGAAGCCAGCCGTCCGAAGTGTGGATTTCTGTCACTTGTATGTTATTCACAAGTGTGCTATAATGGCAGGCATCTGCTGCACAGTGCCACTACCGTAGTTAACTGATGGATGAGATTGTGAACATGCAAGGTCCTCACTGCAGATTGGAATACTGTGGTATTAATAACTTCTATACCACAGTGGTACTGCCTAATTTTTTTGAAGTGTCCATAGTGATTTGGCAAAAGGCCACATCGCCGACTTGTTACCCCTCACGGCTCCGAATGGATCAGTCCAATCTTGACTCCTGTCTAACATACGGTTTCTTGGACCCACACGACTCAACCCCCCCCCCCACAATGGCATCTCAGTCAGTTCAGCCATTCTTGCACAGCCCACCAATGCGACTAACACACAGACCATGCTACATGTGAGATATGTAGTAATAGGCAGATGCCAAATCTATGCACTGCGTGGATGCGATGTAAAAATCATATACAAATTTCCCGGGATGTAATTGCTGAGGCTAGACTTTTACGGGCCGGAGGCTCCATTCCTATCACTAATATCAACAATGTTAAAGCACTGACGCTATCATATACTACTTATCCAGTAAATCCTAGCTATGTTAAATTGCTATGAACCTGCAGTGCAGAGAGGCCGGCCAGTCGCAGTTTGTCACTGTCCGACGTCGCGGCTATGAATGCCATTCGCACCAACTCAGACAAATGCAGAACAAGGTAGTCTCCTACAACACATCAGAAGACGAAACCATTTTCATTAAAATGCACATAATATATGCAAGAAAATAAACCTTTTGTAACTGTCTATCCTTATAGTTTAGGTAAAAGGCTAAGGTGGATCACTTCATATTCAGGATCATGTCTTCTTGGACACTATTAAACTTTCCAAATGCCTGTGCCCAGTTTGTCATAAATAAAAAATAAAGGTAACATCCAGTCAAACAGTAGCACAAAGATCATGACATACAGACAGCAACTCAACCACGTATCAAGTCCTATCACACAAATGCATATCAGTGCCATATATTTAATGGTACTGTTGTCAGTTTGGCACACCAAAAAAGACAAGGTCCTGTGCGGGACTTTCCCAAATCGGCATCAATGCCTCGATTCTCTTCAATGCTTTGACACTATTGGTTGGTTTCTAGAAGGGTTTATATACCATAACAACTGCATAAATTATCCGAAAAGATGTTTTTGGAGATGAAGTTCAATCGGGAATAACGGCCGATTAACCACAAAGTGAAGTAATTCAGTTGATATGATAACTAGTACTCGTACTAGTTTCTTTGTTTGATTAACTGACCTGGTTCTGCTGCGACAAAGACAACTGAGATGGTTCAGACATGAAGTACATATGGATAACATCAGGATACTCATGTCACTCACCACGCTATGGGAAGCACAACGTGCTTGATGCAATAAAGGAGGGTGATGCAAGAACTCTTAAGACATTATAGGATGCATTTTTATCTGTCCAGATGCGACTTCGATTATCCAACCAACAGTGTCAAAGCAATAAATGGATACACAATAACTAAAGCATTTATAAAAATCATGGACATCATTGGCGACTATCGGTTCTACAGTTAACAAACAGTGACAGCCTCGCGCAACGCAGAGGCTCAGTGCATGCTAAATATTCCGTATCGCATCATATGGTAAGCAAACCATTTGTTCCACTTGGACTACCTGCTAAAAACAGATCTCGACAGTGGGTGTGATCAACAGTTGTCTTACGACCATCAGAAGTCTATGATACTCACTGGCGAACTAAGTTAACATCGCCAGAGAGACAATCGGCCATTCCAAAGATATGGTCGAAAATCGCCGTTTGAACCTACCCCACCTCTATTTGGCGCCTCCGTTGGGGGTGACCCTGTTGGAATTCTCGCCTAAATTTTTGGCATCAGAAAATTAGAGTCCCTGGGCTATTGTATGGCGTTGTTTGCGTGATCGTAGGTTTAGCCATCTTAGTAGAACACTGACTTGTGACAGACAGACAGATGGACTGACACATGATGACGACAAGTACAGCACTAGCATAGATCGCGCAGGTAAAAAGCGGTCAGACCTTGCCCACTCTGTCGCAGAGCCTTTGCCGTTGCCAGTGAGAAGTGGTTTTCATTTCCATCACAAACGGCCATCACTTTGCGCATGCACTCAATAGCAAAGACCCGTGTTGGCCAACGCGGCGCAACAGTTGGACGGCTGGCATCAGCATCCGTATGTCTCACATTCAGACCTTCATCATCCTCTTCATCTTTAGGTATGGCATCCGACTCATCCACTGGACTGTTAAGGGTACTTGCATCTATCACACGCACAGCAAAAACATAGAGCACTCTTATCAGTGACACCTTTCTGATTAGTCCAGAGAAATAGGTCAGGTAAACAATTTTTTAAACGAGAATAACAGTTTATGCAAACAGATGTTCTCCGTTCAAGTAACACACCAGAATCATTAACAAAGTATTGGCATTGGAAATCTGGTGTAAAGGGAACGATGCCTCTTCCGTCAGGTGTCCGGTTGTCAGATAGTCCACTGAGTTGGGTCAGTATTTTGTGTTTCCATCAAGTCTCTGACACTGCTGACTGGGTGATCAAAAGGATATCCGGCCCCTAAAAAACAACCTGTGCCACTCATCCTCAAAGGTTCGTTTCCAGAACAAGTGGACGGAAAAAACTGAGGGAGACCTGGCAAAACGAGGTTCATCTGGAAAATGATCAGTAAAATGTAGGTAGGTAAAGTGTCAATAGTTGAATACCGGAAGATGCCTGAAGAACATCTTTGATCAACAGGATCCAACGAGTCAGGCTGTTAGCCGCAAGTGCCTGCAGCAGGCTGATCAGAGTGTCCTGGACATTGCAGCACAGTTGGCGGTCAGTGTCTCGGTCCAGCAGGCCAAACAGGGCTCCTTCGAGACCGGTGTCGGTGATTCCGCATCGACGCTGCACCGTTGCCATCATGTTGCCACTGCCGGCAGCCGGCGCAGCAGATAACGCAGGACGATCGGAGCTGACTGCGGAGGCGAGTGAAAGTGCATGATCTGACACTTCTGCTGCTTCACGCTGCACCAGCTGACGTAGGCATGCCATCACCGCACGACGAAGGATCAGATGCGGGCTAAACAGCATCTCCTATCAACAGATCAGACCAATTATGTCTTTCAGACAATCTAGTTATAGTATCATCACATAAGCATCAGTGCAGTTGCCACTGGTTTGATTTTGTGACGAATGGACAACTTCGACATGAACACTAACTTCCGGGTGCATTATTACTTAACGTAAATTTTGGACTTACTTACACATTGACAAAGAGTGTAGACACAAGCAATACAATAACACAAAATGAATGGAACAAACTAAACCCATGTTCGAACGCCTCCTACGACCTCCGGCCTGGAAACGGAGTGGTGACTATTCTGGTAGAAACGGAAGGGATGGACAAAAGAAAATAAGTAAAGCGAACGCGAAAAGGAAAAATTAGTCCCGTACGGAGACTGACGGTCGACTTCCGCTAGGGCAGACTAGGGCCGTCAAACGTGGTTAGGACCAAAGTTCAGAGGTCATGTGACGGAAAACGAGGATGAATTTCAAAAATCTGACCGGTTAAATTTTAAATATTGCCCCCTAATTTAAGAATCCGTGGTCATTTGTCAGCCCCCATTATAAATGGGGGAGGAGATAGTTTGAAAATGGTCCAAAATGGTCGAATTTCCGCCTTTCATGGGCTCCTGACCTTGACCTTAACCTTGGATCCGGGCATGGTCATTACGTTTTTTCATCTCTCATCGAGTACTACCTGTATACCAAATTTCACCGAAATCGAAGAAACTTTTTGTGGACGGACGGAAATTTGCCACCCATAGTATTAGGTCGACTTCCAAACTTTGGAAGTCGACCTAAGTCGACTTCCAAACTTTGGAAGTCGACCTAAAAAGGGAAACTTTGTACATACCAAACCCACCCATGCATCGGTCAAAACTGTTAAATGCTCAACACGGTAGCAATGAGTATGACCACTAACACAGAGATGAGGAACGAGTGTCGTTAAGTTGACGTGCCGAGGTGCAAACAGATGCATCTGTTGGAGACACGAGATAGCTTCAGCCTGGACGACCGAGTCCTGATGATCTTGCATCACCGCACAGCAGATCAGACACGACAGACGCGTCATCGCTATCGCAGCCGTGTTGCCTGCAACGACATTGACAGACCACTTCACCAGTACCGACGTTCGGATCGGATTGATATCCAACAAACAGACACGACGGTTTAACTACTACTACCACACTCGGTGACATCGTGATCGGTGGTGTCTCCAAAACAGAATCACCGCAGACAACTGGGGTAGGTTCACTACTGGCCAAATGCCCTTCCTGATGCCAAATCAACGACGTCCAAACACTGGAGAAAGCACTGACGCCAACTGCACGTCATCCTTGCTTGATGTACTGACTGACCACTGAAGGAATGAAGCCACAAACTCTGATGCTAGTTAACCTTTCCTTCTCTCTCTAATGTTTTGATACTCGGTTGAATGACCTAACGCCTGTATCAACAGACTCTAAAAGATATCCTGAAAAGACCTGTGGGCGACCTGGCTTATCCATGGCAAGCACAAAAATTGGTAGTTAAAGAAAATGTAAAAGCAGAAACAGTAGCACAAACTTGCATGCTTACAACAAAATACAGCAAGGCTGCTTCTCAAAGCTTATGTGTAATCAGACGGTGACATCTAAACATGGTCATTGTCATCATCGTCATCATAATCATCCTTCCATGGTTCCCACTCTCTTGATTACAAAAATTTCCACGACTTTCCATGACTCCAGAAGAATTTTCCCAGGACCCTGTCGTATGCCAGCAATGTTTAAATATAGAGACAAACAGCAGTTACTAACCATATATACAAAGATACATCATATGATAGCAGCATCCATACTCCAGTATACGTTGATCACTGTCACTGAGAAACAGCAAACAAATACTGCATGGTGGGGATCAGGGGGCAAAACCCCCTGAAGCTGAATGATTTTTCTATTTTGCATGTCCAAAGGATGTCACAAATTTGCATCTGCATCATCGTGTCCGCTTCCCACATCATAGACTAGAAAATTCCAGGACTTTCCAGGACCTTGCACTAAAGTTTCCAGGACTTTCCAGGACCAAACCCATTTTCCAGGACTTTCCAGGGCTTGAAAATTTTACAAAAAAAAATCCCGCACTTTCCAGGAGGCATAGTAACCCTGGTCCTTCTCCTGCACCTTATCAACCACTTTCCGGTGAACCTCGGTTTGCCAGTGTTCTTCCTCCAACTGTTCTGGAAACTTTGGAGACAAATGGCAAGCCAGATGTCCTTCCTGTCTTCAACCATCACCATCAAAGCGCTGAAGGAAACTCAAAGCACTGACACAGACCAGTCGCCTGGACTCATCCTTCCTTTATTAACCACAACATTCCTGAAAGAATGGGTGTGGATCCCTTCAAGCCAGCATCGTGTTCAAAACATCGTCTGGCATACCAAAAATGTAAACAAGTTCTGAGACTCTTTCAATAACCTACCTACGACTTCAGATGCATTTCACGACAAAATGGTGATAAAAGGTAAAGGCTTCCCATACTCGTTACAGAGCGTTGGGCACGGAGCTGATCCCGGTGTACAGGCAGTCAGCCTGCAAGTGACTATAAGACATCCACCCGGCGGTAGGCTGCCATTACTTTCCGTCAGGCCTGCGGTTACCTTCCCACTGCAGAGCATCACCGCCCTTTGACTGGTACCCATTTTACCGTCTCAGGGAGGGTAAAAGGCTGAGTCAAACTGGGTGGCTGGTCACATACCAAAATAAAGTGCCACCTCCAGGAGTCGAAAGTAGCGTAGGTTAACCTCGGTGATCAAGACCAACGCGTTACCTCTACGCAAAACCGCCATGCCACATAACAACACGACTCTGATGGAATTCCTTGTTTCTTCAGCCCCTCAAACAGAATAATCGTAGCATGAATGGCCCATTACAGTAACACCAAGAAGATCTGTAAAAAGAGCAGGTGCATACCTTGAAGTTCGGGTCCAATGGTGGTGATGAGTGCAGCGAGACATTTGCCAAGACACTGGTGAACGTCGACATTCGCTGGCGGAGCACTGAACATCAGCTGAAGCACCAGCGTCAACGTCGGCTCGACGTAGCTGCGAAACATCGGCCCACCAGAGTCGGCAATCAGCGAAAGGGCATGCAACGCCCACACCTGCCGATGACAAACGACAACCAGTAATGACAAACATACAGCCATTCCTCTAGGTAAGAATACGAACCAGCCATCAACCGTATCACTAACATTAGTGGTAATACAACGCTGACATGTGTGGTAGTACAACAACCATTTTACAACCACTATACAGAACAATCTGTGTTAGCTGCCACCCCCAGTTAATGAATGGTGGATTTTGTTCCCATGCCGAAGGCAGTCGCGGGGTAGGGTTTTAACTGCCATTTGTCCGTTTATCTGCAAGTCATCTAAAAAACGATGCAGCTATGATAACCAAACTTGACATTGAATTGTTCCACGAGTCCTGGCAACCCATATATTTTGGGGTCAAAGGGTTAAGGTCACAAGGCACAAAAAGTTGCCGGCATAGTTTTTGCACTCTTAGGAGTGCTGGCTTCTTCTATTTGTGGGAAAATTTTACTGTTCCATGGCCCTGCTGAGGGCAACTAGTGCAGTAGGATTAGGATTAGGGAGAAGATGCTAAAGATCCCCTCAAAAGGTGTTACCTAGATTACCTCTGTACCTTAAAATGTTAGTAGTAATAGCAATAAAAATTAGTCAATATGGGGAATTCAAAGTCAAATGACACAAAAACTAGGCCAAATATCAAAAATGCAACCCAATCAAATTTAGATATAAAAAATTGTGCCATAGTTTAAGAATCTGTGGTCAGTTGCCACCTTGAATTGTAAATAGCGGAGTAGATAACTTTTGAAAACGGCCAAATTTGCAACTTTAAATGGCTCGTCACCTTGACCTTGATCTTGGATCGGGTCATACTGCATAATGTCGCTCATCACTCGTCGAACTCTATCTACATGCCAAATTCCATTGAAATCGAAGAAACGTTTTGTGGACAGACATTATTAGGTCGACTCTGTCGAACAGTCGACCTAAAAATACTGCTATCAAAACAAAATATTATATTCCAGTAATATTAATGAAACAGCATTTTAACATTACAATATGAAACAATATAATATTACTACATGTAAATTATAACTCAGCTGACGTTACAACTCTACCTTCAGTGTTTTAATGTTGTTGGACAGGCAAATTACCTGCTTCAATTATCCCCAAAGGTTTGCTTTTGGGGGACCTGGCCAAACTAGACTAACTCTGGACAAGCAAGTAAACAGCATCAGCAGCAGCAGTAGTAACAGCACTGATCCTAAAACAACTAACTGTTGTAACATTATTTCAGAATTTCATCAATGGTAGAAATGACGTATTAAAGAGAAAGGATGGCAATTGCCTACTTAAACTTCTCTGCACAGATGACACAATAAAGGATTTATTTCAAGACTTCTTAAGGTTAATGAGAAAGAATGGAGCAAACCTGAACAATCGGTGAAGTAGAGTCCTGTGCAAGTGCAAGAAGAATACTGATGCTGGTACTAAGGTGATGTCCAGATCCCATCCCACCAACATATCTGTGTAGGCAGCCGAGAGCCAGTGAGTGTCCAGTTCTTGTGACAGCATCACGCGACGACTTTAACCTGACATGACAGGTGCCAAAAATCAACTCCAACAACTTCTGTGTACCACGTACTGCACATCTTTCTATAAAGATTTTCTACAAAAATAACTTGCACAGAAATTCAAAAAATACTGTCATCAGTAATGTCCATTTTTGGGGGGAACATTGCTTATCAATGACCCACTCGACTCTCTTTCTGCAGCTTTTTGGAAAAAATGTAGATCAGATGCCCTTCATGTCATGCAACCAAAAGTGTCAAAGTACAAAAGGGAAATGCTATTACCACGGGTTTCCATTTAACTGGCACATAATTATGATCACAACAAAAAAACTCGGGCTTCATCAGGTTGATTGGAGTTTAACGGCGCTTTCAACACAATGTAGGTCATATCGCGCCTTTAAGGTAAGGTATGTTAAGGTATGTTAGAAATATTAACATTTAATGAGTATTAATTCTTGAGGAA
>Ga0209780_1003329_pt1 | contig 11933 bp, 4 predicted proteins | sample WorMetexBAHAMAS2_FD_187384 | JGI IMG/M metagenome (GOLD analysis project Ga0209780, IMG submission 187384) | Marine gutless worms symbiont microbial communities from Max Planck institute for Marine Microbiology, Germany - Inanidrilus exumae... | ecosystem: Host-associated > Annelida > Digestive... | reverse complement strand
CCCTCTCACTCTCTCTCCCTCCTAGTGTTGACAGCATTAGGGGTTTTGCGCGCATGCTGCCGGTTTTGCAGCGGCTCGGCGATGCTTACGGTTTCTAGTGTTTACTATATTTCTTCTCAGGTTGTCGGCCTGCGTTTTGTCATGCCCTTATAATAAACAAATATTGATTGATTGATCGATTGATTGATAGCGCGGTATATAATGTCTCCCTATGTCTGTCCGTCTGTCTGTCTGTCACACGTAGGAGTTCTACCAAAGCGGCTGGGATAACAAACCACCCCTGAAAGCGGTATGGTCAGGTCACGTGAAGCATTAAAATTTTTTGAAGCTTTTGTCATACTTCTGGATCGGCTAAATCTAGAAGCGTCAAATTTGGTGCAGAGTAAGCTGTATCAAGTATTAGCCTTAAAATGACAAGTGAAACTAACGCGTAATGGACGTGGTCAATGTCACGTGACACTTTTCCAAATTTTAAGCCCCAATCTACTTTCGACTGAATGAAACTAGGCATTTCGAATTTGGTGTACTAATTGATACTAAGGAGGACTGAGGAGTATTAGTGCAAGCATGGTATGTCACTCCCGAAGGGGGTGTTACAGGGTCACGTGATCTCTTTTAAATTTTAAGTTATAACCGATAATGTCTCGTAAACGGTGCAGAAGACACACATAATTGCAATGCAAGACGAAAGTAGTTTTTTCACTGCGGCCATTTACAGTACGTAACGGCCGTTGACGGTAGTAACGTGCCGTCGACGGCAGCGCGATCGAACGTGTGCGAACGCGAAGACGGTATAAAAATCTAGCATTGAAAATGCAACATGTATTATCTATCATATGTTTATTTATCCACCTACTGCACGCCTCAACAAATGCGGTTTTATTTCGTACAGCTGTGCCGCAATTGACAAGATTTCAACTGACGTAGGGCGTCGCGCAGTTCCTCGGCAATAGTTTAGCTTCTCGTTCTATAATATCAGCCGTCTATAATAACAGGATCAGTGATTGACGAGACTACCACAGCGACAGCAGCAGCAGCAACTGCAGCAGCTGCTACTACAGCTGCTGGTATGTATTACTTACTGTAAGCAAGACTGATACAATTGCATTTAGCTTTAGCACATTTATATCTCCTTAATGTATTTTCGAATAATTTAGCTAACCTTAAATAACGTTAATTTTTATATAAGCAACAGACAACTAATCGTCGTTAAATTACACACAGATGGCTCGTATGTATCAGCAGTTGCATTTGAAAGGTTGCCAAGATGTGAAATAACCGTGAAGGTCACTCAAGGTCATCTGGTTCACATGATTTCTGTAAATGTTGAAAAATAAGTGATAATATCTCAGAAACGGTGATAGATAGACACAGTTACAAAGTCTAATAAGATCTCGTATGTAGCGTATTTAACGTACTCTGACTAATGACCTTGAATGACCCTGAATGACCTTGAAGGTCATTTTGCTGTCTGAAGCCTTTCTAACTTTTATACCTCGGATATAATGTCTACCATATATTTATTCAGTTTAAAAACTATCGGCCTTTTAAATGTGATCTTTTCGTACAGCTGTGTAGCAACTGATAACACTTCAACTGAACTATTGCGTCGCGCGGACCCTCTGCGATAGTTTAGCTTCTTGTTGTGCACTTTTAGCTGTCTGTAATAACAGGATCAGTGATCGAAGAGACTACCACAGCAACTGCAGCAGCAACTGCAGCAGCTGCTACTACAGCAGCTGGTATGTATTACTTACTGTAAGCAAGACTGATACAATTGCACTTAGCTTTAGCACATTTTATCCTCTCAATAAATTTCAAATAATTTAGCTAATCTTAAATAACTTCAATTTTTATATAAACAACAGACAACTATAATCGGGGAATAAGTAATAGTATCTTATAAACGGTGCGAGATGGACATAGTTACAATGGAAGTCTAATATGAACTCATACGTAGCTTATGGAATGTACCATTACCAATGACCTTGAACGACCTTGAACGACTTTGAAGGTCATTCTTGCTGTTTGAAGCCTTTCTAACTCCTATACTTCGAATATAATGTTTACGATATATGTATTCACCTAAAAATCTACCGGCCTTTTAACTGTGATTTTTCGAACGAACTCTCTTCCTCTTACTGTCGTTAAAGCTTCCAAGTTTAGACATATCACTCGGATCTTACGCTCTCTGCACTGGCTCAAAATTACTGATCGCATCGAGTACAAGCTCTTCTCACGTACCCACAAAATTCTTGCAACTATCGAGGAGCTTCATACCTTTATAACTTCATCTCTGTTCAACATCCTCGCAGTACTCGCTTTTCATCCGTCGTTACACTTGCTCGGCCACCGACGTCATCCTCTCTAAAAATCACTGATCGGTGTTTTGTTATGTTTCATCTTGTCTCTGGAATCAACTCCCTTTGTCTCTTTGTTAGCCTCATTCTGGTACCAGTTCCTCCATGTCCGACTCACCTATTCCTTAACCCGTTACTTCGTGTGCTCTTGATTCCCCACTCTGCACATCCATAACGCCCTCTCTATTTCACTCCCGATTATAAAACCTACTAGTTTCACAAAGCTATACCCCCATCACTTCTTCCTCCCCGACTACCTTCACGGACGTTTGCCCGGACCGTTTCTTTTGAGTTACTCTGTTTTTAGCCCGTATACGGCATCGTGATGCCGAAGGGCTTATAGTTTACCGCTGTGGTTTTTCTTCTTTCTCTCTTTTTTCGACGCCTAATCTCGGAAGTCGCTAAACGGATCTCAACCAAATTGGACACATATTCACTTATGACTGCTATTTGAAAAACGTGATCCGAACTACCCCGGTCTGGGGGCAAAAACCGCTTTTGGGATAGACCGACTTTGAACTTCGACCGAACATATCTCAGCAACGGAACATGATATCAACAATCGAAAAGAAACTTGTCAATTTACAGGGACTACCCTACATGCTCCCGAATTTAGTGAACTTTGGTACGGAAACGGCTTAGTACGGTTAGCGAGTTTTTGCCCACCTCCTAATTTTTCGCATTGGGAGACACTGTCAGCCTTACCGCATGGACGTTATAACAGACAGCAGCCAAACGTTGGCACGTGTTATGTAGTGGCACGAGCTTACACTATAGAACAACAGAATGCCGGGCGGGATCACGCTGGGCTTTGCCATACATCTAGTTGTTTTGGTTTTTCATTATTTTTTGGTGTCTGTGCCGTGCGCTAGACTAAGCTGGCTATCTCGTCAGCTTTTGAACGGACGTAAATATACCGTATCGTATCATATTGTACAGCTGTGTAGCCATTGACTAGACTCCAACTGAACTATTGCGTCGCGCAGTTCCTCGGCGATAGTTTAGCTTCTTGTTCTACAATATTTGCTGTCTATAATAACAGGATCAGCGATTGAAGAGACTACCACAGCAGCAGCAACTGCAGCAGCTGGTACGTATTACTTACTGTAAGCAATACTGATACAATTCCACTTAGCTTTAGCACACTTATATCTCCTTAATGTATTTTCGAATAATTTAGCTAACCTTGAATAACGTTAATTTTTATAACAGACAACTAATCGTCGTTAAATTAAACACAGATGGGTCGTATGTATCAGCAGTTGCATTTGAAAAGGTTTCCAAGATGTGAAATAACCGTGAAGGTCACTCAAGGTGATCGGAGTTCAATAGGCCATACTTCTTTTTAGCAAACTGTAGCAACTTTGTGGCACGAAGGGATGTGTTCAGGTTCACGTGATTTCTGTAAATTTTGCGAAATAAGTGACAATATCTCAGAAACAGTGCTAGATAGACACAGTTACAATGTAAGACTAATAAGATCTCAGATCTCGTATGTAGCTTATTTAACGTACTATTACCAATGACCTTGAACGACCGTGAATGACCTTGAAGGTAAGTTTGCTGTCTGAAGCCTTTCTAACTTTTATTCCTCGGATATAATGTCTACCATATATTTATTCAATTAAAAAACTACCGGCCTTTTAAATGTGATCTTTTCGTACAGCTATGTAGCAATTGACAACACTCCCACGGAACTATTGCGTCGCGCGGACCCTCTGCGATAGTTTAGCTTCTTGTTGTACACTTTTAGCTGTCTGAATTAACAGGATCAGTGATCGAAGAGACTACCACAGCGACAGCAGCAGCAGCAACTGCAGCAGCTGGTACTACAGGTACTACAGCAGCTGGTATGTATTACTTACTGTAAGCAAGACTAATACAATTGGACTTAGCTTTAGCACATTTATATACTCTTAATGTAGCTAATCGTAAATAACGTTAATTTTTATATAAACAACAGACAACTAGTCGTCGTTAAATTAAATAGATGGCTCGTATGTATCAGCAGTTGCATTTGAAAGGGTTTGCAAGATGTTAAATAACCGTGGAGTTCATTCAAGGTCATCGGAGTTCGATAGACCATAGGTCACTTCCTCTTAGCGATTGCAGCAACTCTGTAGCGCGAAGACATGTGTTCAGTTTCACGTGACCTCTTTAAATTTAGAAAATATGTGATAATCTCAGAAACGGTGCAAAATAGAGACACAGTTACAATGGAAGTCTAATAGAAACTTGTATGTAACTTATGGTGTTTACCATTACCAATGACCTTGATCGACCCTGAACGACCTTGAGGTTCATTCTTCTTGCTGTCTGAAACATCTTTACTCCCATACCTCGGGTATAATGTTTACGATATATTTATTCACTTAAAAACTACCGTTTTTAAATGTGATTTTTTGGTACAGCTGTGTAGCAATTGACAAGATTTCAACTGACCGGGTGCGTCGCGCGGTTTCTCAGCGATAGTTTAGCTTCTTGTTGTATAAATTTAACTGTCTGTAATAACAGGATCAGTAATTGAAGAGACTACCACAGCGACAGCAGCAGCAGCAGCTATAGCAGCTGTTACTACAGCAGCTGGTATGTATTACTTAATGTAATCAAGACTGATACAATTGCACTTAGCTTTAGCACATTTATATCCTTTTAATGTATTTCAAATGATTTGGCTAATCTTAAATGGCGTTAATTTTGTATACAAATAACAGACAAATAATCGTCGTTAAATCATACACAGATGGCGTTTATGTATCAGAAGTTGCATTTGATAGGGTTTGCAAGATGTGAAATAACCGTGAAGGTCACTCCAGGTCATCGGAGTGCAATAGACCACGTCAATTCTTCTTAGCGACCTGTAGCAACTTTGTGGCACGAAGGGATGTGTTCTGGTTCAAGTGATTTCTGTAAATGTTGAGAAATAAGTGATAATATCTCTGAAACGGTGATAGATATACAGTTACAATGCAAGTCCAACAAGATCTCGTCTGTGGCTTATTTAACGTACTATAACAAATGACGTTGAACAATCCTGACTGACCTTGAAGGTCATTTTGCTGTCTGAAGCCATTCTAACTTTTATACCTCGGATATAATGTCTACCATATATTTATTCATTTAAAAAACTACCGGCCTTTTTAAATGTGATCTTTTCGTACAGCTGTGTAGCAACTGATAACACTCCAACTGAACTATTGCGTCGCGCGGACCCTCTGCGATAGATTAGCTTCTTGTTGTACACTTTTAGCTGTCTGTAATAACAGGATCAGTGATCGAAGAGATTACCACAGCAACTGCAGCAGCAACTTTAGCAGCTGCTACTACAGCAGCTGGTATGTATTACTCACTGTAAGCAAGACTGATACAATTGCACTTAGCTTTAGCACATTTATATCGTCTTAATGTAACTAATCTTAAATAACGTTAATTTTTATATAAACAACAGACAACTAGTCGTCGTTAAATTACACATACATGGCTCGTATGTATCAGCAGTTGCATTTGAAAGGGTTTGCAAGATGTTAAATAACCATGGAGGTTATTCAAGGTCATCGGAGTTCGATAGACCATAGGTCACTTCCTCTTAGCGATTGCAGCAACTCTGTAGCGCGAAGACATGTGTTCAGTTTTACGTGACCTCTTTAAATTTAGAAAATATGTGATAATCTCAGAAACGGTGCAAAATAGAGACACAGTTACAATGGAAGTCTAATAGAAACTCGTATGTAGCTTATGGTATTTACCATTACCAATGACCTTGATCGACCCCGAACGACCTTGAGGGTCATTCTTCTTGCTGTCTGAAACATTTTAACTCCCATACCTCGGGTACAATGTCTACGATATATTTATTTACCTAAAAACTACCGTTTTTAAATGTGATTTGTTGGTACAGCTGTGTAGCAATTGACAAGTTTTCAACTGACCGGATGCGTCGCTCGGTTTCTCAGCGATAGTTGAGCTTGTTGTTGTATAATTTTAACTGTCTGTAATAACAGGAACAGTGATCGAAGAGACTACCACAGCGACAGCAGCAGCAGCAACTGCAGCAGCTGCTACTACAGCAGTTGGTATGTATTACTTACTGAAAGCAAGACTGATACAATTGCACTTAGCTTCAGCACAGTTATATCCTCTTAATGTATTTCAAATAATGTGGCTAATCTTAAATAACGTTAATTTTTTAATATAATTAACAGACAGCTAATCGTCATTAAATCATACACAGATGGCGCCTATGTATCAGAAGTTGCATTCGAAAAGGTTTGCAAGATGTGAAATAACCATGAAGGTCACTCAAGGTCATCGGAGTGCAATAGGCCATGTCACTTCTTCTTAGCGACCTGTAGCAACTTTGTGGCACGAAGGGATGTGTTCTGGTTTACGTGATTTCTGTAAATGTTGAGAAATAAGTGATAATATCTCAGAAACGATGCTAGATAGACACAGTTACAAAGTAAGTCTAATATTATCGTATGTAGTCTATTTAACGTACTATTACCAATGACCTTGAACGACCCTGAACAACCTTGAGGGTCATTCTTGCTGTCTGAAACATTTCTAACTCCCATACCTTGGGTATAATGTCTGCGATATGTTTGTTTATTTAAAAACTACCGGCCTTTCAAATATGATTTTTCGGTACAGCTGTGTAGCGATTGACAAGATTTCAACTGACGGGGTGCGTCGCGCGGTTTCTCTGCGATAGTTTAGCATCTTCTTGTATAATTTTAGTTGCCTGTAATCACAGGATCAACGATCGAAGAGACTACCACAGCAGCAGCAGCAACTACAGCAGCTGCTACTACAACCGCTGGTATGATGTGATATCATTACTCTGTGTAGCCAAGACTAATTGAACTCAAGTTATCATTACTTCATTGTTACCTCTTTAATATATTTTAAAATAATTTCAGCTTACCTTAATTGACGTTAATTTTTATACAAACAACAGACTTCTAATCTTTGTTAAATTACACACTGATGGTGCGTGTGTACCGGAAGTTACATTTAAAAGGGTTTGCAAGATGTGAAATAACCGTGAAGGTCAACCAAGGTCATCGGAGTTCGATAGGCCACATGTCACTTTCCCTTAGCGACCTGCAGCAACTGTTTCCATCTTTTGCACGAAGGGATTGTGTTCAGGTTCACTTGACCTCTTTAAATTTTGGGGAATAAGTGATAATATCGCAGAAACGGTGCAAGATAGAAACATAGTTACAATGGAAGATTAATCGGTATGTACTTGATGAAATTATAGAAATTGGCAAAGGGCGGGGCACTTGTCGGTTTGTCTATTGTACACGTTCGTGAGCCGTGCGAAAACGACTGAACTGATCGAGATGCCATTTGGGGGCCGACTTACGTGGGAACAAGGAAGCATGCCATACATAGTAATTTATATGCTAAAACACAACATGGTACACAAAAGCATTGACATCTACACCTCTGCTACACCTTTGGAATAGCCGTAGGTATTAATACATTGGTGTAAATATACGATTTACATCAGTTTTACACTCATTTAGGTGTAAAATGTAGATTTACACCTAATTTACACCTATTTGGTCAAGGTCGGACGAATTCACTCGCCGCCGCGAGGGGTGACAAGACGGCGATGCGGCCTATCGTCAAAATTCTTTGACCACTTGCTCTACTAGTATGTAACGCCGCTGGTTAATGTTTCTAATTTTAGCCTACTAATGTAGCTGTCTGTAATATTAGGATCAACCACAACTACGGAAGAGGTCACCACAGCAGCAGCAACTACTACTGCAGCGAAGACCACTACAACAGCTAGTATGATGACATTACCTCCTTTAACCAAGGCTATTGCAACTACAATTAGCTATTCAACAATTACACATAGGCTTGTTATTTTTATATTTTCAAATAAATTTAACTAATCTTGACCAGCGTTAATTTACGCGCGCGTTGAGTAGGACCTACGCAGTCGTATGCCAAACTGCGAGAACATGCAGTGCCACAGAACTGCGCCGTACATTGCATTGGTTACCAGTGATACAACACATCGACTACAAGCTGGCAGTTTCGACTTACAAGGCGAAGCAGAGTGGAAGCCCATCGTATCTGGCATCTCTCATTAGTGACTATGCACCATCTCGTTCACTGAGATCGTCGGACAAACAGCTACTTAGCCAGGCCCGCAGACAGTTGAAAATCTGGGGAGTCGTCCATTCCTGCCCATTCCATTCTCTCCCCTCTCTCCCCTTTTCCTTTCTTCCATTCACCTCCCTTCCCTTCCCATCACTTCTCCTTTTCCCTTAGAAGTAAGGCCTTTAAATCCAGTTAAGGGGTCTGGGGAAGCGCTGTAAGTTCTCCAGCAGGGTAGGGCGCAGCCCCAGCCGAAATTGAATCCGGTGCAGTCTTAACATCAGACATCCGGTGGCAACAAATTTAACGATTTTCCTGAGAATCTAATTACGAAATTTTGCATTTTGTAGGAAAATTTGGCATCTCGTGAGAACATTCACTAACTCACAAAAGTGTGGTCCGTTTGTCCGTCCGTCCGTCTGTTACACGATGGTATTGCGTTAAAGCGACTAAACCGATCATAAACCAATCAAACTTATTATCAAAGCCGTATCGTGGCCTGTTGATTCTCTTTTACTGACGCCAAGGTATTCGATGCAATTCCAGTGGGGTAACCACTAACGGGACGCCAAACACAAGTGGGGTAGGTCAAATTGGTGATTTTCGACGGAGATTTCGGGTATATCTCGGAAACGGCAGAGGAACATAGTCGTATGCAAATTTATCTGGTAGGCCGGTTAAGGTACGTTCACAATCACACCGGAGCGTTGCGTTGTGTTGTGTTGCGGCATCTTGCGGTATGCGGACTAAACGACGCAACATGCCGCACGATGCCGCACCGCAACGCAACGCACCGCATCCGGTGTGAACGAACCTTTCTGCAGTGAAGTGATCTAACCGAGTTTCGTACGCGAGACGTACGTATAGTTTCTACTAGAATCATGTTTCGTTCAAGCGGTGCGTGGTGCCGAATAAGTGTGACAATTACCGGCGTTGTCATGACGACGTGCAGGTGGGAAGACGTGCCCGGATTACTGGTACAACTACGCCGGCAACTGCTACTGGATGTCGACGAGTGCGACGAATCCGCTTTCACAGCCTAACGCCCGCAGCCGCTGTCAATCAATGTCAACAGAAGCCGATCTGACGAGCATCACCAGTGACGACGAAGGCAGATTCCTCGATAGCATCATGTACACTACGCTTTTCTATCATTCGCTTAAGTGTTCACGGCGCACGGGGAGGCTAAGTACTAACTACCACGCTAAAAGTAATTTATGTACAAGTACAAGTACATCAGATGTACAATTACATCAGATGTACTTGTAAACAAGCACTCCTACTGTCACAGTAGGTGTCAATGTGATGTGATGACCGCATGCAGTATTTTGCAGCATTGGCCCTGTTTGTGACGGTGCATACATGCGTAAACTCCATGCAGAAATTGTATGTAAGTAAACAATAACTTGAGTGTGTGCGTGGAAAACATTCAGCAATGTACTCAATACATTGCCGTTAAGCCCCGTCCATACCAGCAACAATGTCCAAGCAACATTCGACTTTGTCGAAAGGACGAAATTTTACAATAGAATCGTTCGAAATTGTTGCCGTTTGTGGCAACAAAGTCGAATGTTGCTTCGACAAAGTCGAACGTAGCTTCGACAATGTTGCCTGTTACTTCGACATTGTTGTTGGTGTGGACGGGGCCTTAGTAGCTTAGTAAGTTAGTAAGCAGTTTGCAACAGCTATAAGTACCTGAATTGAACTTATGTACTTTTACTCAAGCACATGCTTCAAAGTACTTAAGTACAAGTACTAAGTACGTCTTGTAAATGTACTAAAGTACAAGCACCTATATACTGGAAATATTACACTGGGTGCTTCATTATGAAGATTTTAGTTGATTTTTTTATCCCCATTCACTAATGATGAGGGGCATTAAGCTAAGCTTCCGTTTGTCTGTCTGTCTGTCTATCCCATGCCGTAGTTAGAAAACGGCATGTTTGGAGCTATGGTTGCTACAGAATACTAATAGTAAACGCCATACTGGAAGTAGAACCCACTGGTTAGCTTGCATGCCACACAGCCGTAAAGACGCCGAAGGCAATATATCTCACAGACTGCTAATGTGTGAATCAAGGTATATCTTTGCTTTGCTTGCTTGAAATGTGTATGCGTTAACTTTTCATTTTTTCTCGGGTACAGGTCCTCTTTCCCTTTTTCCTCCCTTCCCTTTGCGCCATTCCTCTCTTTTCTTATCTTTTCCCTGCCACGAAGCGAGCCCTCAAATCTATTTACGTGGTATGGATAAGCTCCACACAGGCCGAAAACGCATCTTTTGGTCACCACACACTACCCATGTTCACGGGCCGTAATCTTACCTTAAAGGCGCGATATGACCTACATTGTGTTGAAAGCGCCGTTAAACTCCAACCAACCAACCATCACGGGCCGTAACCAGTTTTATCTGAGCACCACCCACACGTCTATCCACAAATGGAATTAGCCATCCTGCCTTTACTCCTTTGCCGCAGAACATTACCTGACCGGTACTCATTTCCCGTCCCGCTGTGGGTAGTAGGCTGAGTTGGTCTGGGTGGCTGCTTACATGTTGATGTGGTATACCCGCCCGAAGACGTTAACCCATACCAGTACTAACCGGGCTCGACGTAGAGTAACTTCGTTGCTACGTCCAACGCTGTTACCAAATCGCCAAGTTGTTATTGCTATTCGCAGGCCACCCGGCTCCAGCGACAAGTACTTCGTTGGACTGAAAAAGACGACAACCACCACGGCTAACGGGGATACGCATTGGCTGAATGGAGACACGTCCACCTATCGTAAGTACGAGCAAGGTGAACCGAATGACGACGACAAACTCTGCTTCTACATCACCGGAGCCACTGGTGGGAAACTTGCGGACGAGGCGTGTGACGCGACACTATACTACATATGCAAGATTACTTCAGGTCTGCGGTGTAATCTTCGTTCAGGGTGGCCACAGTTTTGGAGAGAAAAATCAAGTACTTTTAAAGGACTTTTTAAAAACTTTCAGCTACCTTTTCCAGACCTATTCCAGCGATGCTTTACCACGTTAGAGTGTTATGGCATCACATAAAAACCATTAATAGCATAAACGTAGTCTTTTTTTTACCTGCTTTATATTGTGTGTTTTCTACTGTTCTGTATGTGTATGGACCCACTGTGGTCTGAAGTAAATAAATAAATAAATAAAATAAATAAATTATCAACCGCATGCAGTTACATCATCATCATCATCATCATCATCATCATCATCATCAAGTCTTTATTATACGTTGTCAAACCGCAACCAAGTACAATAATAGAATGAATAATATTACTGTGAGACTAGTACATAATCTTTGAACATCATTCTGTGTACGAAGTTTCGTCTGTCTGTGTTAGCTAACAAATTGCGATCATGACGCCGTGATCTAAGACTGTTAGTATAATGTCGTTCAGGCAGTAACCGATGGAGCAAATGTTGTTCATAGT
>Ga0209780_1003328_pt1 | contig 11933 bp, 6 predicted proteins | sample WorMetexBAHAMAS2_FD_187384 | JGI IMG/M metagenome (GOLD analysis project Ga0209780, IMG submission 187384) | Marine gutless worms symbiont microbial communities from Max Planck institute for Marine Microbiology, Germany - Inanidrilus exumae... | ecosystem: Host-associated > Annelida > Digestive... | reverse complement strand
ATAATGACTTATATACAACTGTGTCTAAAAAAACGTCCCACCTTTAAACTGTCTCTAACTTTGTCAAATCTTAATCGATTTTCAAAATTTTTGCACTGCTGGAAAGCGTATGAAATTTGCTACAAAAACCATAGGAACATACCCATCTTGCCCTAGGCATGTTGCTACACTACCTTGGGAAATTAAACGTTCAAATTTTCTGCAGATATTCAGCAGATACGGACGAAAGTGCAAACAAATTGCATTTTGAGTGCACCGCTTTTAATTCCTCTATGCGTGTAACTGTATGATGAGTGTATTTATGTATTTATTGTTTAGTGAATTTACAAAATATTTGAAATATTTAAGCATATGAAGGCATAGCTAGTTTCTTCGATAAAATGTGGGTGGCTCTGACAAGAGCCGGTTGGTTACAGCGTCAGCGAGTGCTCGAAGTGATGTCTCTTTGCTTTGTAAAGTAAAAGAATAGCGATAAGAAAAAATTATTCACAATCAATTAGAGGCGATCAAAAATGCAATTTGTTTGCGTTTTTTCATATCTGCAGAAAATTTGAATGTTTAATTTTCCAAGGTAGTGCAGCAACATGCCTAAGGTAAGGTGGGTATTGTCATATGGTTTTTATAGCAAATTTCATACGCTTTCCAGCAGTGCAAAAATTTTGAAAATCGATTACGATATGACAAAGTTAGAGACAGTTAAAGGTGGGACGTTTTTTTGAGACACAGTGTAGTACAGTAATATGTCAGAAGTCACTACAAGGGCCGCTACTTGTAAGTTGTACTGCATATTGTACTGTTCTAAGCCGCTTTTTGAAGGCAGATGAGATTTGCTGCATATCGAATGCCAGGAGGCAAATTATACTTAAGTCAAAATTGGAGTTTTAAAAAAGAGGTGGCTCATCACTGCTAAGTCGACCGAGAAACAGCTGTTGTTTGACAATAATTTAATTCACAGTCACGAGATCAACAAGTACACAACTGAGACGAACGGACAGACGGACAGCAAGACGTGGCAGCATTTCGCCCTGTACAATAGCAATACTGTAGCGGTAAACGACGTCGTCAATAAAACACGCCTACGATCAACCGAATTCGAGTTCACGGGCGCCCGTCCATCCACCAATCACATGTGGCCGACTTTACAACGTCTGTTTGCATTTTTCTCTTTTCTTTAAACGAGCTTCCGGATTTGTTTTGTTTTCGCCAGTTTTTTTTTTCAACGTACACCGCGAATTAGAACCGACGATTTTGATTAGGGGAGGACAGATTAGGACAAACGGGGGCAAGCTCCCAGTGGGATCCAGGCACGGCGCCCCATTGGAGATTGGCAAAAAGGGAGATATCGAAAGCATTGAAAAAGTACAAAAGAGCTACAAAGTTAATTATTTCTTTGATACACCTACCACATGCTGATTACAACAGCTCGAACTTTCTACGCTGAAATACAGGCGTTTACGAGGCGACATGATATGATTTTTTAAATAGTACATAATTATACGATTCACGAGTTGTGGTAAAACCTGAACTTCCAATAAGTATTACGAGCAGAAATATATTTTAGTCGCAGACAGTTACGTGTCATTATAATTTATAATATAAGAACGTATTCTTTTTGTTATCGAGTTGTCAATAGTTGGGACAGCTTAACCGAATTGTGTGGTTGGAGGTGATCCTATCAACACCTTTAAGAATCGACTAGATAAGATACTGGATTAATCAAGCTGTTGTTTTTAACTATAACTCTGAAAATTCTGAAGTACGAGAAAGCATACCAATTTGTATCTAATGTTGTTTGACATGCGAAAAAACAGGATTTACATGCGTTCCTCGAATCACACTGGATTGGTTGGGTGGGGGGACAACCCCCCCCCCGCGGGGGCGTCCCAAGAAGCTGAGCAGTTCCGATTATCTGAAAACCAACGCTGCTTCCAATTCTGTACGTATTTTTAAATTTCGCGCATTTTCGGCCACCAAGTTCCCAGACAAACTGGATGGCGGTTGCCCGTTCCGCCCCGACCCCGTTATCTGGCTGTCCTCTCCTTGAATCCGCCACTGCACCAGAGGTCTTCGCAGGGAGGAGATCCGTACCACACATCGTTGATACAGACGGACGCCCGTGCCCGCATACATTACACGCATACAAAAATTAACGAACACGGACTATAAATAGCTGATCCATCTCATTACCAGTAGCGTCATATTCACGACATATACATTGTACTCAACATACTGTCCTATAGACTAAAATAGTTCACATTTAAGCGGCCGTTCACATACTATATAATGCGCGAGGGAAGGGAATACAGGTTTTGTTATTGTGTAATATTGGGGAGGGGTATAGTTAAGCATCATTGTTATATAACACATTTTTGTTTCTGACTCGGCAGCAGTTCGTGATAATTTCTAGTAGGCGTAAATGCTGTGCATAAATGTCATGGAGTGAGCGAAAAATTTTTATGCGACTTGCTTGCATGAACATTATTTGGTGGTGTTTCAGATAACCTACCATATACACCATTATACGATAGAGCCGCTTATTGAAGTTGTTTTGTTGTAGATTTCTAGTCATGTCATTTTTGGGGTCGGGGGGGGGGAGATTTGACTTTGTTATATAATTTATGTCGGGGTGAGAAGGTGGTCCAAAAACACAGTTTCGGCGTTATATAATATGCACACGGCCCTAATACTTATCATCACTAATATGCTGATTGCTCGTTGCTACGCCACAACTCACTTAGCGATGACAAAATATCACTCAGGTGTTTTTGAAATTCGTCACAGTAGCGAAGACCGACAAATGCGGAAATACGGCCACCGCGGTGAGTCGGCTACGTTACACGCGCACACAAAACAACATCGTTAATACTGGAAATCTCGGTGCACAAGATCACATAAAAAATTTCATTACTTTACGGAAATGAAAATGTCTTCGACCACGACGTATAGGCCGATCCTTCGCAGGAACTACGTGCCTATCCGCATTTCCGGATCGTCTGTTTTGTAAAGACAAAAGCTAGAATCTCTGCTGATGCTGGGAGCGAGTCTTCATCTTATTGTCCTTATATACCGCAAGCGACAGACTTATGATACAAACGATTTGAATTAAACCCCATTTGCCTATTCAGTTCTCGAGCAAACTGCTATTGATCTTCGGCTGACGCCCGAAAGCGTATCATTTTACAGCTGATCTGGCAGATAGTTACACCGGATAAAACCACATCATGAGTTCGACCTCAGTGGGTCGTGCATGAGCATAATTATGTGCTCCGAAATTTAAAAAAAATCAGTTAATTTTCATATTAAAAGAGGCTGATACCACGCACAAAATCAGAAACAATCGGGAATTTTTATTTTTCGACTTTCAGAGGGTGATGCCGTGGCGTACTGGCATCCCCTGAATACGCTAACTGGGCTCAATGACAAGCCTATTAAGGTTATTGCGGAGGGGGAGGGGCGTCAATGTGCGAAATTTAATGTTGATCGGTCCAACCGTTGCTGAGATATGGCGATTTTTCGACTTTTCAAGACGGCGGCCGTCCGCCGTCTTGGATTGCTCATCTGATCAGCCCGCCTAGCCGCCCCTTTAAGTAAGTAAGTAAAGTAAACAGGGTATAGCAGTTTAGCATCAACTTAGCTCTTCACCGCTACGGGAAAATCACATGCCATATGGGATCACACACGGACTATAGTCCTGCCGCCCGACAGAGGTGAGAATCCCGCCTTTACCCCCAACCGAAGCAGGTACTCGATTTAGCGACCCCGGATGGATGCAAGGCTGAGTTGACCTACGTTACGTGAAAGTCACCAACCGAGAATTGAACCTGCGACGTGTAAATCGCAAGTCCAACGCCCTACCGCTGAGCCACCACGCAACACATCGAGGACCGATGAACCAATCGTCAAACGGGCACCTGCCCTGCCCATTAGAAGACGAAGAACGGGTTCAGATGCGGGCGATGACGACGGCCCTGCGGAAGGCGGCGCAGTTGTTGGTATGTTGACTGTACGAGCCGGAGTGCGTGAACGTCTTGCCGCAGCCGGCACAGCAGTATGGCTTCTCGCCACTATGTAGACGGCTGTGTTCCGTCAGATGGTGCTTATGTTTGAACGCACGCTGGCAGACTCCACACGAGAACGGACGAAGACCTACCAGCACAGCGTACCGTCACCATGCACCGTCTTCACTCAACGAAGATCCTTTCGATCCACCGTTCAATTACAGTACCGTATCGAATGAAACAAGGTGTCGCCCAAAAGCCCCGTCCACACCGGCAACAATGTCGAAGTAACAGACAACACTGTGGAAGCTACGTTCGACTTTGTCAAAGCAAAATTCGACTTTGTTGCCACAAACGATGTGTCAAACGGCAACTATGTCGAACGAGTATCGTAAAATTTCGTCCTTTCGACAAAGTCGAAACAAATTGAACATGTTCGTTCGACATTGTTGCCGAAACCGGCAACGTTGTTGCCAAAAACGGCAACAATGTCGAAGCAACATTCGACATTGTCGAAAAAATCGTTAAATTTGTAGCATTCGACAATGTTGCTTGGACATTGTTGCTCGTATGGACGGGGCTTAACGGGGGTTATACTACTGGCCCGCCATCGCGTGCTGCCCCCTGATGAGTTACGTTGCATATGCGCCGCCGTGGAGTGTTATAGACGACGACAGACGACGATGACAAACTACAGCGAGCAAAACAATACAGGACCATGCACTGGATGTAGGCGGCCCAGTAACTAGTGGTCAATAAATTTCAACAACAGGCCGCATCGCTACCTTGTCACCCCTCGCGGCGGCGAATGCATTCGTTCGACTTTGACCCCGTCTAATACATGGTTAGTTTGAACCCGCGTGAGTCAGCCCCCCCCCCAACGGCATCTCAATCGGTTCAGCCGTTTTCGTATACGGCTCACCCTTGTGCCAAACAAACAGACAGACTCAGACAGACCACGCTACGTGCGACATCTGTCGCAATAGGCCGCATCTATGCAACGCATGTGACGTGGACTAACAAAAATATAACAAGTGGTCAAAGAATTTTTACGAAAGGCCGCATCGCAAGGGGCGGATTTTCTTACAGGGGATCGTGTAATTTGACAACAAGCAGTCTGGAGCATTGTAGTCGACTGCAGAAGTCACGCTGTCATGCCGTTAATGAGAATTGCACGATCTATTTTGCTGCATACATCGTAGCAGAGACTCCAGATGCTTTTCAGTGGACCGGAGTCGGACAACCCCTAAAAATGCCCCTTCCAAGTTCCCGTGGCGGATCTCGACCCCATCTAATAGGCCAACGTGGTTCATTGGGCCCATGCGAGTCAAGACCCCAAACGGCATCTCGATCGGCTCAGCCGTTTTGCATAGCTCACGCGTGTGCCCAATACACAGACACACACAGGCAGACAGACATGCAGACCACGCTACGTGCGACACCTGTAGCGATAGGCCGCATCTCATGCACTGCGTGCAGGCGATGCGGCGTAATAAATGCATTTCAGCACAGACTGCACACATAGCCTACCCGAATGAAAAAGCGTCCACAAAAATACTATTTATATTGTGCAAAATGTACACATTGGTGAAACTGTAATAGATTTGCAAATTTTGGGCTGTGAATTGCACCAAAATGTGTTTGGCGGCCGGGCTCCGTACGGGCCCGCTGGGGGAGCTATGGCGCTCCCTCAGACTCCCTAGCCGTTATTACGGGAAGGGATAAGGAGCTGGAAGGGGAAGGATAGGTTGGGAATGCGGAAGGAGTTGAAAAATATGGAGGGGTGGAAAGGGGTATGGAGTGGAAGGGAAGAGAACGGGAAAGAAGGGGTTGAAAAGGGAGGAGGACTTCAGTTCATGGGGTCCGATGGGTTCGATCCTCCCTAATATTTCGGCCACGGGGCTCATGCAGTGGACAGGCCCCCGAAATAATCGGACCTATAGCGGACCTATAGGGGGTTGGGAAGGGGAGGTGAGTTAGCCTATCCTAACTTAAAACTCTAAAACCGCCTATGACTGTACCGGTACATCATATAAAAAGTGCTCAGATGCGCTCGTCCATGCAGAAAACAAGTAAGCCTTAAGTGTTTGGCAAATACAGCAACAGTCAGCGACGCGCCGCGAAAGGCCCTGCCGCCAGAGAGTTTTAGACATCTGCAGTGCAGAATGCAAGGTGTCTGTGTCCCATAATAACTACATCCAGCATTTATCTGTCTTCCAAGGTAACGAAACTGCGAGCTGAGCTGACCTAGATTAACTGCATTGTTTGTCCGCAGACAGCTTAAGCCTATCTGCAAACAGATGCTGTGATACCGCGGACCGAAACGATACGACATGGGAATAGTCCAACAGTTCCGTGATAACGACTGACAAACAGACAAAGTTCGCCAGCAATAAGTAAGCAAGAAAATCAAATCAAACGGCAGAAACTGAATTAAGTCGCTACACGAATTTAAGAATCCGTGGTCATTTGCCAGCCCCCATTATAAATGGGGGAGGAGATAGCCTTGGAAAATGGCCGAATTTTCGACTTTCGAGGAGTCGACCTAATAATAATAATAATAAGTACATTTATATAGCGCAAAATAAATAGTCCTCAGATGCCTAATTGTTCAGGTTGCATGGATGATGATTTTAGGGATGGAGCTAGACAGTTCCAGCACGTCGGTCCAGAAACGGCAAAGACACGAGAGCCGAGTGCATCAGTTCTTGTACGTGGAACGTTCAGATCGCCGTGGGTTGCCGCCCGCATGTGACGACGAGTTGTGACGGATGAGAGCATGACGACAGGTATGATGGAGCCCGGTGATGATGCTGGCATTTATAGACCACCAGGCAAAGTTTATAGACGATCCGTTGGTCGATCGGTATCCAGTGCAACTCGTTGCGTATTGTCCTGGTGATCGAAACACGATCGAACTTGAGCAGTTTGAGGATAATACAAGCTGCAGCGTGCGCGTTGACGAGCCCGCGATTTATAGTTGCAGAGATCGATGCGTGAGTGTGTCGCCTTCATCTGTCGAGAGAAGTCATCAGTGGACACCTCAGCCGGGCAGCAGCGTTAACAGCATCCTTGTTATATGTGGGAAGCAGTAGTAAAGGTCGGTTTCTTATATAGCGCAGCTTACGCGATGACCGGACCAGCGCGCTTTACAATCTCGGAAGTGGCAGTTGATTGGCAAGAGCCAGTGGTGCTGCAGCGCAAACTGCGGCCATCCAATTGCACGCGTTAACGTACAATTGGACTCACGTTATGCAGTTAGCAAACACACCACCGCTCCAATCAACTGCACCAGGCCTTCACCCCATAAGCATTCACCAGACGTCGCCACTCGTGCGAGGAAGCAAACATCCGATTACAGCTTACTACATAAGATGCGGGCTGTTGCTGCAGATGGAGTAGCGTGGTCTGTATGTCTGTCTGTCTGTGCGTGTGTCTGTTGCTTACATTATCATCATTATCACGGGAGTTTATAGTGTCTCTATTACATAAGAACAAACATATGTGCATTACAGAGTCACTGAACGAGAAAAACCAAAAAAAACTACAACTAGAAATGAGCAGCAGTCAGCAAATGTTAAAAGCAGCGGTAAAGTAATGTGACTTTAGCAGTGTCCGAAACTTGGAAGGATCTGCCACGAAGCGGATATTGTCAGGAAGTGCATTTCAGGTGAGAGGACCCGCATATGAGAAGGCTCATATGTGTCACATTTGTGAATTCAGCAAAAATGGCAGAACCGATCGAGATGCCGTTTGCGAAGAGTGACTTGAGTGTGCCCAAGGAACCATGTATTAGATAGGGGTCCAGATCCACGAAGGGAAAATAGCAATTTAGGGGTTGTCTGCCCGTTGAAAAGCATTGGAAGTCCTTGCTGCGGTGTATGCAAAAATGGCTTAACCGATCAAGCTGCCGTTACGGGGGCTGACTCGAGGGCCCAAAGAACCATTATTAGATTGGTTAAGGTTTGACGAATCCATTTGCCGCCATGAATGGTGACAAGATGGGGATGTGGCCTTTTGTCTAAATTTTTTGACTACTTGTACACCCTTGTTAACAGAATTTGATTTGCTGTTTGACTTGAGTAATTTTGTAAGATTTTTGCCAAACTTTGGCAAAATGATTGCAGGCATAATACCTCGGTCATTTTTATTATGCACTGTAGCCATGTCCGACATCTACTTACACTTGAAACCTCAAAACTACTGCTGTCATCAAGCCTATTATTCTCGGCTTTGTGGTGATGAAACGGAATGACGTTTTTGTGGTTCATTTTTTGTTTTACTCAGAAGTGATTGCCTCAGATCACTGTCATCTTAAGGGCTTGAAATTACAAAATGCTGTTGGAAGTGACAGTTAATCTGTGTCAGTGAAAATTATCTCCAGCCGCTAAATGTGCTGCAACTGTGTGGTTTTAATGCAGAGCCGAACCCTCCAATTGACGACGTGATTCGCGCCGGCATCGTTCCGCGGTTTGTCCAGTTACTACAGAATGATGCCAACTGCACGTTGCAGGTCAGGCTGGTTCTGATTTCTAACATCTCTTGTTGAGAATTCGTCAAATAAATAAGTAAGTCAGTTTAGATTTATACAGTGGAATTGTGTACACCTCCTCCCAATAGAGCAGTAATGCTGGTTTCAGTAGTTTTTAGCCTTTTCTGGAGTTAGGCAAGGTGGGGCGTTGTTTCCGCAAAAGAGAACCTTTATGGCTTATTTGTGCAGGTTTCTAAAGGCATTGATGCTGTTGGTTGGGTGTTGGGAAGGAGATCCAGTCTGTGTTCTGGAACAGTTGGGGGAACAATCCCGAGGTGAACCAGCTAACCTAGTTTCACCTTGAATGTAGTGGTTAAAACGAAGTAGGTTTTAAAGGCCAGATGCCCGTACTCTGGCTTCCTCTCGCGTAACAGGAATTATTACAGGTTACCTTTGGAGTTGCCTGGAGAAAGAGATAATGCAAGGAACAATGCCAGGTGCACTCAGGCGAGGATGACCACGCGCGGCCTGGATGGACAACATCAATATGTGGACAGGACTTCCCGTGGAAGTGTCAATCAGAATGACAGATTAGTGGAGAAAGTACGTCCATAGTGTGGCCAACCTTCGGATCGAGGACGGCTAAAGAACAGAAAAGAACCTTTGTTAGTATATCAGAGTACTGAATTTAATAAACTGTCAGTCAAATAGTTGCCTGAAAGAAGCATTAGGTAGTCTAGGGTGGTTATGTAGATGAAAATGTGATAAAAGACCTTTTAAAGAAATATGTGGGAAATGCGATGAACAAAGAAAATGAATGGATCATGAGGATTCCTTTGGTGTAAAAGAGGGACCTGCAGATTGTGTATTACCCACAGAGATAGGAAGTGAGTAAAAGAATGTTTTTTCTGGTATCAGGTCATCCTGGATGAAGGACTGTTAAAGGGCATTTGGCCAGATATATTATTACTTCAGAAAAAAAAGTTTCCCATTATACGTGGGCATGTCCGCACTATTGAACAGAGGACTGCGTGATATTAAAGGCATCTTTAGACTGATGCATCCATGAGATTGTACGTAAGCATATGAATTTTCACAAGTGATGCATACTTGTTCACTGTGACAGAGTAATAGTGTGACAAATAGGACAACAGACTTTGTAATGCAGCTGGTGAGAGAATTTTCAGTGTCATGTTGTTGTCTTTCTAGCTAAGCTCAGTTATTAACATTGTAACAAGAAGAAAGTTCTGAGCACTTGTTGCGAAGTTCTGAGCATCCTACGGTCTGTCATTCTGGTGACATCTCACTACCATGTTGATTGATTGATCAATCGATTGTTTGATTGATTTATTGATTTATTGATTGATTGATTAGTCAATTGGTTAAATGATCAGCTAACCTGTTAATTGACTGCCGTGTTGTCTGCTGTAGTTTGAAGCTGCATGGGCATTGACAAACATAGCGTCCGGCACCTCAGCTCAGACTCGTGTGGTCATTGAACTTGGGGCCGTTCCAATATTTATTCGACTTCTTTGTTCTCCACAGGAGGACGTTCAAGAGCAGGTGGGCCAGTGTGTTTTCAGATAGCTGATATACAGTGTTACTGCATTGTATATCGAAATTTTGATAGTTGCGGTAGCCCAGCTGCTTGTTAAGTCAAACTGTTGACTGCTGTACATCTGGGGAAACTCATAATTGCATTCGTCATACAGTTTTGCACAACAGGCTAGACTGGATGAATTTAGCGCCAAACAAGTGGGCGAAATGGGTTCTTTGTTGTAACCCATGCTGACAACGGGTGTAGGGTTTTTACATCCATTTTTTGTCAGTGTGTCTTGTCTGTTTTTCCACACGACATCTTTAAAAACGATGCAGCTAGGATCACCAAACTTGACATAGAAATGTTCCATGGTGCATCTTGGGGTCAAAAGGTCAAGAGTCACAAAAACATTGCCGGTGTGGGTTTTTGCACTCAGTGCTGGTTACTTCTAGTTTATTTTTGCGTCACCTTGTAGTCCAGCTTGCTTTCTTGAGACTTATATAGAGAGTCACGTGTAGTAGAAGTGAATGAAACATGAAAAAGGCAAGCAGAGTATTGTGGCCAGCACTAGGAATTGTGGATAAAGTCACTCAGTATGTGACAGTTTCCTAGATTATGCTACAGTGCTTAGTATGGTTGATTGGACATTTGATGGAGCAACTACTTGTAGAAAATCTTCATTGAAACATTTTCCTATTGAGATCTTTGGGTGAACAGCCCATCTAACAAAAAAGACTGGCTAGAAGTGGGAGAGAAAAACATACGATCATGTTTACATTTAACTGGTGCACTGTTCTCACTACTTTATGGACACTGGAGATGGCACGGTGGTGCAACGGGTAGAGCATTGGACTTGCGATCAACAGGTCGTGAGTTCAAATCCTACCCGGGGCACGGCTGCGTACAACCTTGGGCAAGTTGTTCACACCTATGTACTTCTGTCACCAAGCAGTATAACTTGGTACCGGCCATGGGACGTTGATGCTCTGCGGCTGGGAAGGTAACCCCATGGCTGGCGTAAAGTAATGACAGCCTACTGCCGGGTGGATGACTTATATTCACCTGTAGGCTGACTGCCTGTACACTGGGATCAGCTCCGGGCCCAATGCTCGGTAATGAGTATGGGAAGCCTTTACCTTTATCTTTTTACGGGCTTTCCATATGCAGTAGTGCTCTATTTTATGCAGCTTTGTTGCAAGAATGCTGAACGGTGATTGGTCAGTTCTGGTTTGTTCGACAGTTGCAGTGTGCGTCATGCACAGTTGCATACTGCTACTTTGTCGTGCAACAAAGTACAGGTGTGACATCTATCTAATGATGTGGCTGGCTGGTGGTATTACCTGGTTGACATCAGTACTTTGACTTCCATTCATAATTGCCCCATATGGCCCCCCGGGGTGGTAATGCGCCCTGATTGCTTTGGTGATTTCAACACTGCATAAATTCTGTGTTTGTTTGTTCACTTAACTTTCTTCTCTCATGTCTACCTTCCTTAATTTGATCATTTTTTCCTTATACTTTCTTCCTCATTTATTTACTTCCTTGCTTATCTCTCTACGCCTTCCAGAATAGGCCCGTTCCGTTTCCAGATTGGAGGTCGTAGGAGGCGACCACACCTGGCTTTAGTTTTTTGTGTTCTTTTATGTTGTGGTATATTTCGTTGTGGATGCATGTTTACTTTTGCTGTGTTTGATTTAGTTTTTCAATACTAAGCCAAGAGATTGGTGGGGAAGAACGGCTCTGAAATGACCTATTTTGTGTCGGGTGGGACGTAAAGCCTCAACTCAATCAATCAACCTTTTGTAGGTGCACCTGCTATGTGTTTATATGTTTATATTTATTATCTGCCCCATAGCTATAGCATATAGCGTGGGACAGATAATAAAATCGTTTTGCGTCTGTCCGTGTGTGTGTCCATCTGTGG
>Ga0209780_1003327_pt1 | contig 11934 bp, 9 predicted proteins | sample WorMetexBAHAMAS2_FD_187384 | JGI IMG/M metagenome (GOLD analysis project Ga0209780, IMG submission 187384) | Marine gutless worms symbiont microbial communities from Max Planck institute for Marine Microbiology, Germany - Inanidrilus exumae... | ecosystem: Host-associated > Annelida > Digestive... | reverse complement strand
CCACCCTCCCCCGTGCGTCTGCTTCCCCACTCACACACGACACGACAGCTTCCATTGTCTGTCACATCACAGACTAGCTCTGTTTGTATTGCTTCATAAGGCTTCGTATATAGTGGCTGTTCTTCACGCGAATTTCGACTCAGGCCATTGCTGCTTAATATGTCGACATCTGGTGAAACTCCACTGTTTTGCAGCATGCAGGCGGGTGCTTTCAAGTGCGCTGAATATGCGTAGTGGTGTGAATAGGTACCCGCAGTGCAGATTGCGACATGTCATGAACATGACAAGCAAAAAAAGCCACGGACCGAGTTGCAAAGTCATGCCATCGTAACGACACTATTTACCTTGAAAATGATCACTAAACTACTGTGTGCAACTAACTGATTGAGTTAAGGTTATACGTCCCACTATGTCTACCATATTTGACACATGCAACCAGTATGCGCAAATATCGTTACAAAAATTGGCAGTTGCAGTATCCAGCGCAGTCACTGGCATGCAGGAGCCATTCAGAACAGATAGTGTCACACAGTTGGTCAGTCTTGGTCACTTTTCTCTTGTGTTGACAGTTAACACAACTAACCAATTGCTGCTCTTCCCCCTTCTGCTTTTCTGACCACTGCGTGTAAACACTGTAGATTTCATGGTACTATATTGTTCACTGGCAGATGATCTTTCACGTACATGGCCATGGTCTTCAAGCACTTTCTGAATGCTAGTCACAATGTCTTTTTTGTCGTCTGTTTTAGACGCCAACACGTGTTTTGTTCTACTTCCAATTTACATTTCGTTCCTAGGCAGCCATTTGTCTGCTTTCTCACAAACAACTGCAATGAGCGCCCTCTTTTTCCATCAACGACTTCCGGCTTCACAATATGCGCAAGCATGCACGTGTCAGTTCGTTAACTTTGTCACACAATACATGTACCAATGGTTCATTTGTCTGGAAAAGTTTCATAAATGGTGTCAGGCTTGCAATGAATTGTAAACAGACCAGAGTTGTGTCGCCTTCAAGGCACTCCTTTACCCACTTATATCTGGGGTCATTCCAGTTATTTGCAAATCAGTCATGAAATACTTCTTCAGCGCCTCGAACTGTTCAATAGCTCGTCGGCAAACTGAGTGGAAATACAACCATCGACAGCTCATGCGTTTCAAGAAAAATTTCCAACCCCTTCCTCAAACTCTTTTGTACTTGCTGCTAATCCTCCCTTCTTGCGATGGAAGTTTAAACCACTGATACACATCCGTCACAGAATGTTCTACATCGAATGGTAGACTCTCGATCCCCTTTCGAAAAGCTGTATGAACTGGATGCAAGCTGCAAGTTCCCAAGTCTATCGGTGGTGGTCTGGTGGACACTGCTTGGACTCTTTATCTGTAGATACGTCCCTAAATAAATAAGAAAACTACTGACGAGTCCCCTAATATTTGAATAATATCACGACCAACGATTATAAATTAATACAGAGATTTATTGCCTTAAAACTAATTACAATAATGTGCAAATGTTCAATAGCCTTGAATATCAAGGTTACAATCTTCTATCTTCATGTATGAAGATAGAAGTTAGTAACCTTGGTATTGAAGGCTATTGAACATTTGCACAGTATTTTAATTAGTAAGGCAACACTTTCATTTATTGAATTCAAATATTAATCACTTAACGCATAAGTTCAAAATTAAATTCCCCTAACTAAAACTAAATGGTGCAAAAGCAAGCCCAGCGATAATAAAATAGCCCCGTACGGGACTTACGGTCGACTCTTCGCAAGTGATGTTTCTGCTAAGTTCAAGTCACGTGACACAAAAACTAGGACAAATATAAAAAATCCGGCCCAATCTAAATTAGATATTGTGCCCTAGTTTATGAATTAGTGGTCAGATGCCAGCTCCCATTGTAAATGGTGGATTTCCAACTTTGAAGGGCTCTTGACCTTGGATCGAGTCATACTGCATACCGTCGCGCATCACTCATCGACCTCTACGTAAATGCCAAATGTCATTGAAATAAAAGAAACGTTTTGTGGACGGACGTACGTACACATGGATGGATGGAAGGACATTTGAGACGGGTTTTATTAGGTCGACTCTGTCGAAGAGTTATCTAGAAAGCAGCAAAAGCTAGTAACTACAGTGCAACTGAGTGCATGCTTATCTCAGAATTCCACCGATGTGGATCATTGAAACGCACATCAACGTTAGGTAGAAGTCTTCACAAATACGTCAAAACACAGTGGAACATTCATTCAGGTAGACTTGATTCATTCTTTTGCCATAGCGTCACATATCATAGTTGACCAAGTCCTTCCAGACATGCTCGTATCATATCAGATTGACATTCCAATCAGTATCAAGATCATGAACGTTCACCTTTCAGCAACAGTCTATTAACTGAATATTTAGCAAACGTCTTGCTAAAAACCTTTGTGGCAATGAGCCACAGTTCAATATAATCTCACAAACTCCTTTGAATCACTCCTTGTTGTACATGTCGTTATCGTTGTCCTTGCAACCACCTCGGAGAGAATATGTAATAACAACCTGCAAGCATAACTAAAATGCAAAACCTCCTTACACTAACTTGGCATTTGGATGATGCAAAAAAGCAATATTTACTGATGGGACATCCACTGAGCTGACATCACTTCTGGTCTCCTGCCCAGACAACAAATAAGTACAGAATATCCTCTCTGCACTCACGTAGCTGCTTTTTGTCATTTTCCATATATTCAAGCAGTGGCCTACAGATGCACTGCCGCACAACTAACGGGTGTTTTTACAGATTTCTGGACGTGTAAGAAATTCAGGACATAAACTGAATTTCAGGAAAATTTTTAAAATTTCAGAACAACACCCAGGACTGCAAACATGCATCCATAACAAAATAGACTACAACACCAAAAAATCTAAAGCCAGGATTGGTTGCCTCTTGTGAGTTCATACATTCGACATCAAGTCATGTACGTGTTTTTGGCAAAACAAAAATATCACTCACCTTTTTCGAGATAGTTTTCTGGCACCCATGGCTCTTCGTCCTCTTCAACCTGACTCCTGCGACCCATGTAGCCATCATGCCCATAGTCCCCGGCATACTGCATGTTGGTGCCAGCGACAGCACTGTAGCGTGGATCAAACGCTCGTGACTGCAGCAGAGAGAAACGATCGTCGACGTCTGACGACGGAGGTGGCGGAAGAGGCGGCGAAACTGCACACAACAGCAACAAACTCGTTCTTGGCTTTGTCCGTCTTCTACACGAACCTTGGCCACGCCTCGGTTTACTTCTGCCACTTGTTCCAGAGGATCCTTCGTAGATTAGTGGCCACACGTTCTATTACGGGGCAGATGCTTTTCCTGTGACCCAATCAAAGGTGTCAAAACAGTGAATTGAACTCAAAGCACTGACCACACCACAGAAAATCGCCTACTAGCCTCATCCTTTCTAGACCACCATCAGACTCCTGGTGGAAGGGGCACTACTCCCTTTACACTCACTCTCCAGGACAAGCTGGGTACGTCGAGACCAGAAAGGCAAACCATTTTGGATGACGGGGAGGCTGTGACATCAGATAGACCATATGTAAATCATATGCACCTTGCTCCAAATAGATGACCAAACCAGCACCTCAACACTTGATTTTACAGGCTGAATGCTCTTCCAGATGCCCAACCAACACTCATAGCACTGAAGGCATAATTATAATAAGATATGCAATGTAGAGAAAACCACAAAGGCTATAGGCAGAATACACTGACCAATGGGCGAGTTAAAATTACATAATAAAATATCATAATAGCATTAGTAAAATCACCAAATTGTTAGGACTCCCGGCACAAAAATGTTATATTATCAAGTATGAAAATGATAACAATAAAAAACTATGTACAACACTGCCAGATACAAACATACGGCACGGACTGGAGACGACTTTGCGACAGCAAACAAACAAAATATACACCAGAACGAAAATGAAATGTAATTTCAACGACACAAAAGAACGATAACTCAGAGTGCTCACCATTTCCGATCTGCTGACTTGTGCGATACATTGAAGTCGTATCAGACATTAGCACTGGGTCTAAACAGTACAGTAAGAAAGTATTAACACACACATAATCCATTATACAGCCACTATACACATCAATCGGTGTTAGAAGGCATACCCAGTTAAGAACTAAGGGATAGTGTTGAAGCAGGGTTTTACTGCCCGCATGTCCTTGCTGACGGCAGCTAGCATGTTCAGATTATGAATAAAACGATACAGTTCTCCTCAGGGGTGTTATCTGCACTGGTCAATGTGTACCACAGCACCATTTTCATTCTAAAAGGTAAAGGCTTACCACACTCGTTAACGAGCATTGGGCCCAGAGCTGATCCCGGAATACAGGCAGTCAGCCCGCAGATGACTGTAAGTCATCCACCTGGCTGTAGGCTGACATTACTTTCTGCTAGGCCTGCGGTTACCTTCCCAGCCACAGAGCATCACCGCCCCTTGGCCGGTATCAAGTTATACTGCTTGGTGACAAGCTTGTTATGCTGCTTTTGTCCCGAGTAGGATTTGAACCCACGACATGTTGATCGCAAATCTGACGCTCTACCCGTTGCGCCATACTGCATCTCAGTAAATAGAACAAATGTGTACAAAATGACTGCTACTAAACAAGAACTCTTACAGCATGCAACAAACCAACCACATTAGTGGCTGTTTCAAGCAGTCTGCTGTGTGTCTGCACAACAAGTTTTGAAAGAAATGGCCTCTGACCTAGATATTTGGCATGCTAGTTCATTATTCAGGTCATGACCGATGGTCAAGGTCACAGATCAAAGTTTATGTTTACTGGTGGTAAAAATTCACAGTAAAAACACATTTTTTGCTATGCATGCATGTTACAAGGCAAGACAATGGCATGTTCGGCTAAAAAGCACACCTGAATTTGAAACTGTAACAGCCACAGATATTTTCCATTTGTCAGATCAATCTCAATGTCCTAGTCTTAGTCCTTGCATTGCATAATTGCAGACAGAAAGGCAGCATACCAGCTGTTTTATGGTAAACAAGTGGCAAGCATACGAACCAGAAATGTAAGGTCGCTGAGAAATATCGTGCATTGGTGGTGGAAGTGGACTTCCATATGCAGAGGTCTGCTGTTGCAATGGCGGAACCATTCTGACTGGTGCTGACTGAATGGCAGCACTGCCTGGCGCATATCCACTCTCTCTTGATGGTCCCATTGAACCAGCACCAGCCAACGGATGGGTGGCATTGTAGTTAGCTGGGACCGTCGGCGGATTGACCGGAGGCGCTGGCGTACGATAGGGCGATGCGGCTGAACGCAACGTGCCCGTGTTTGGACCAATCATGGACGTCGGCGGAGTGGGTGGGTGAGTGGTTGGAGCATGTCCCATTGACACTGAGGAAGATGTGGAACTGACGCTACCACGCATTGTTCCCATGCCTCCTCCACGCATCTGAGAGCCAGGCTGCTGGACGGCCGTCTAAATCACATACACATGCACCATTTTCATGTCCATTTTCCAGCTGAAGCGCGTGGGTATTTAGAATTTCTGGACGGCAACCCACCCACACTGGATATGTTCAAATATTAAGTTTTGCGGACATTTTCAACCAATTCAATTCACACAACGCATCTGTATGAAGTCACAGGTACTAACATTCTGCTGAACGTACATGTTAATGTGAATAGGAACAGGAAAGCAAATAAACTCCTAAAAACTGGAACTTCTAGGAACTGGAATTGAAACCTAAACTAACAGAACAGACTAAAAACGGAACGGAAATAAGCACAATATAACAGAACAGGAACAGAAATAGAATTAAGATCACGTAACTAGAATACCAATGGTGACAACTGACTTCTGGCCAATATTACCTTGACGCCATGTCCAATGCCATCAAGCACAGTGTAGTCGATTGGTTTACGAACATACTTCACTTGTGTCTCAGGCTTCTCCGGGAAAATAATGCCAGGATGTTTCACGCCGGGCAACCGGGTTGTGGTCTTGTTTGTAGTCAGCTCTCCGATTTCACGTCTTGCAACCTTTTCTTTATGTATCATCACAATCTGCAAAGTGAAAATCACCACACAGAAAACACGTCTTTTAATGTTGGCTACTCCACCTGTCAGAAAAATTCTATCAGAAACAACGGAGCAGGCGCTGCCAGGTGTCGTTTCTGATGCTACTAGTGACTCTAACTGGGAATCAAGACCACAATGCGTGCAAAGAAAGTCAATGATCTCAAACACTTCATGTGCTTGCCATACTAAAACAATGGCAATTTGTTTAGCACATTCACCAGATGTGGCAAATGCCATTTGCCCATTATAGCATACAAGCTTGAATTTTTATTTTGGTCAAACAATAAAGAACACAGTCCAGCAATACAAAGTGATGCACAAAAATAATGTTGTGGTACCTGTTACTCAACTTTTAGTAAATCTGTATACTATATGCATATACTCCATACTGACAGCTGGCAAGTTGCACAAATTCTAATTCGGATTTAACAGCATTTTCAACATCATGTAGGCTATATTGCAGAATGTAATTATAACTATACTTATAATATATCATACAAATGAACATTTTTGACGATATCTAAAACACTTTTTGCAACTTCCATTTCTATGCATGTTTACCAAAACTTATAGCATTTCCAAGATTAAAGCAGACAAAATTTACAAGTAAATGGTATCAATTGCACAAAATTTTACTACAGAAGGTAAAGTTTGTTAAGAAATTGCACTTTATGTTGTGATATGTATTTTACATCCTCATATTGTATTATATTAACATCAATTGGTAGTACAGGGTGTTCTAATGACTAGTACCACTGTGGTTATATGCCACATATATGATCTGGTGTGGTGGAGAACTAAGTTCAGCACAACACCACACCTGAGACAGGTGGTTAATGTTCGACTCCATATCACTGATCTGAACTGTCTGAAGATCAAGCAGGTGCAGAAAGTTGGTTGCCAGCATATTTATCTGGTAGGCAACACTTGCCAACGACTGTGTGGTATAGTTCTTTGTATCCTCCAAAGCATGCCGCTTGTCAGTAGCCTGCAACAAACGGAACAATTCATCACACATCACATAATATCATTTTACCAATTACCACTGATAGCAGCATGTGTCCATTTTGTTTGAAGGTGTTACGTGGGATTATTCAGCATATCAATTATGTTCAATAACGACGTACGGTTCCGACTATGATAAGGATTACAGGCAAAAATTAAAAGCTGTTCAATCACGTCAGTCCGACGTGACTCCGGTGCTGCAGTAAAGGACCGCATTTACTGAGGACCGAAGCGACTGCACCTGGAACTTGGAAGTGGGGGCATGGATCATGCCATTAGTCAGTACGACCCATGCGTACGCAAAGCGAAGAAGATACTTCAAGATAGTGCAGATAAAAAATGTAAAAACACAATGTACCACCGGTATTGATAATTACCGAAGGCTACCGTGGTAGCTTTCGGTAAGTTATTGTCAACACGTTTAATGGCGCTTTCAACACAATGTAGGTCATATTACGCCTTTAAGGTAGAATTATATTACAAACATTAACATTTAATGAGTATTAATTCTTGAGATAATTGAAAAGGAAAAACATAACAATAATAGCAGATTTAGATTAAATAAGTGAATTGAGATTAGCTAGATTATTTTATTGCAAAAGTATACTATAATTTGTGTAAGGCTTCTGTTTAGAAATTACAGTTTTTCATATAAGTTGATTTTTAATGAAATTTAGTATATTTTGACTGGGTGTATGATTGAAGATGTTTTAATGTCAGTAAAGGAATAGTATTGATGTTGAAATATGTGATCCAACTAATCATCGCATGTAACTAATGGACTAGCCTTCCGTAGATTTCGGTAGCTTTCGGTAATTATCAACACCCTGTACCACGGATCATAAATTATGTCAATAGAGTAGTCTCACTTGAAGATAATTTCCTTCACAATAACTTGCAACTTTCTCTAGATTGGCATGACTCTCCTTTAATCGTCGTCTACACTCCGGAATGTCATTTTCAAGCAGCTGCATTAACTCTCCAAAACCATCCATTTTCGCTGATTATTTCCCAAAAAAACTCAAAATAAAAACATTCACTTCCCGTTTCTTCTTACTCCGACACCTTACTGACTGGAAGCTAGCGGACCGCAAGAATGAAGGTGAGGGCGCAGCAATGAGCCTGCAACAGTACTCAGTGCGACAAAAAACGAGGAATTTTAAGGTCTTTTAGTGAGCCGTAAATCGTAATCTCTTTGCGACCTGTTATTTGTATGATGTGTATATATCACGGGTACCCGTCAGTTTCAGCAGAACTTTGTCGCTGGTCATCGCCTATTCTCTGCTATGTCAAGCGATGTATTTGTGTTTGTATTGTTTTGTTTCAGGCGACCAGTTTTAATGAGCGTAATGCTTTTCTGGTAGCCTTTCAAGTGCTACGACATTTATTACATTTCTTGTTAACGTCTGCGCTGGATCAGCTTATTAACGACTAACGAGATACGTAACAGTGGATAGATTGTCAATACCATGATTATCAAGATAAAATGGTCTACCCACTGCATTATTGGCGTAGCCATGATTTTCAACGTCAGTGCCACTCATGCAGTGGTCGGTTAGGTCGGACAAATGGCATTTTCCGGTATCTTTTATTGAGAAAAACAATCAGCAACATGACTTGTTCAGAAAAGCCTATACTTCTTTATACGTTTTTAAAATATTTTTTTGCTCTGCCACGATTGGGGGAGTGGGGGCTATGCCCCCATCACGCCCTCTTTGGCTACGCCTACGCTACCCAGTCGGCGTTACGGCGGAGCTCGTGATGGGTTGCGTTTACTGTGGGATGATAGGTACTAGGTAGGACAGTGGGATGGAACAACAACAGTCAGCATTGCAGTACTGGCTGCCCGTACTTTCTTTTCTACACTTTCTCGATTTTATCTATGGTGGTGTTTATGGTTTCTGTTTCGATTTGTTTTTGTCTATGGTTTTGTCTCTTTTCTTTTTTGAACAGAATTCCTGTATAGTATTGTGTTTTGCTGTTGTAATATGTATGGTTTGAGGTTCGGTAGAGGTCGAAAGCGTGGTAGAAATCGAGGCGGTACCCAGTGCACGTCTAGTGACGGATGGGAGGAGTGGGTATGTATTCTTTTGACCGTGCGTGACGGAAACAGTAACAGTAAGACCGATGTCCCACCTGTAATTTTAGCGCGCGATTTTGTCGCGAAAATGCGGTGAACACTGATTGACCAATTTTTGTTTATGCGACAAAGTTGCAGTGTGCGACACGGCAAGTCGCACTTGCGATTTTGTCGCGCGCGTTATTGCGCGATAAAATGGCAAGTGTGACATCGGTCTAACGTCTCTGATACGGGCCGGTGTAATTTACGGAACGGAACGACGGAGCGAAAGCTGATTGGACAGTACATATATAGGGGGCGTGATTTGTCGATACAAATAGATGGCGACACTTAACGCCACCAAAGTATTACTGCTAACAAGTCAAACTAAACTGACCCTAACCTTAACACTAACGCTAACCGACACTGTAACGGTAACATTTTTACGCGCATTTCGTTGACACCCATTGATTTATCCAATACGGCGTATTATGCGGAATGGTTCCGTTCCGTTCCTTAAATTACTCCACGCCCTCTGATACAGATTATTAGCATCATTAAGTAGGACTGGTTGTGTTTCACTTCGGATTGCTGGTTGGTGATAGTTTGCAGGAGTACTCAAAAGTTATGGATAAATTTTATGAAATTAATAGACCAATTCACGACGTGTTTTCATGGTACTATTGTATATACTTCTCTGATATTTTGGTCCAGACATACATAGTGTTAAACACCTGCGTCGGTTGTGCCCTTTGAGTTAGTTAGTTAGTTAGTAAAAAAATTTACATAAATGTGACATATGTCCTAAAACTTCTAGGTCACGGAACAAAGAGAAAACGAAACAGTGAGTCCAGTGCTAGTGCAGTTAGTTATTAAGTTAGTCAGTGTAGGATCACGCCAACAGTTCTGTCTTCAATGACTTTCTGAACAGCGACAGATGTTGAAGAACGGACTGCTTCTGGCAAGCTGTTCCAGACTGAGGTCGCAGCAGCAGAGAAAGCTCTACCACCAGTGGTTGCGCAACAGGTCAGCGAAATAACCAAAACAGTGGACGACGAAGAACGTAGTCGTTGACGTGTGTGAACGTCAGAAACTCGCTGCAATTGTCTCGACAGATACTCGGGTGCTGAACTGTGAAGGCAGCAGTAGGTGAGTACCGCCAACTGAAATGTGATACGGTCAGCAACCCGCAGCCAGTGAAGAACCTGCAGCAATGGGCTGATGTGGTCGCGACGACGGTCAGCATGTATCAGTCGTGCTGCTGCGTTCTGAACAGACTGGCACTTGTCGACCAGCTGTTGTGGCAGACCAAAAAGCACAGTGCTATCATAGTCAAGTTGTGACAGCACTAAAGCCACCATGAGAGATTGTAGCACTGGTTTAGTCAGGGACCGTTGAATACTTTTAATGCGACGAAGAACAGCAAAGCAGCCAGCAGCCGTTCGGAGGACGTGTTTGCATGGATAAATTGGCGTCCATATAAATGCCAAGTTGCGAATGGACATGACTGGTGTAACTTGATCGTTACCGACGGTGAGGTGATTTGTGGAAAACTGATATTGTTGACGGGATGATGAGAGTTTACAAAGGAATGACCCTTCGCACAAAACATGGGGCAACATTTTGGAGACAATAATCTGGTATTTGTGAATAACATCAAATACAGGAGTGCTTTGAAACAAAATTTGAATGCTATTCATAATTTGTAATTGAGTGCTAATTATTTGTAATTTGCAGTTGATTAGTTGTAATTTGAGAAGCTGGCAAAGAGGCATTCTTCCTGCCTGTGCCAGTACATCCTATACGTCTACATGTACGTCTGTTCACACACGGCAAATCTAAAGCATTTATATGATGACGAAAACTCGCTTTTTGTTGATGAAATCTGCACAGGTGTGCACAACATGGATGCTGTGATCGCTGTGACGTCATAGGCTACTGGCTGCACTGTGCACACTGCCATCTGTCCTGCAAAAAGCAAAAGTGGAGTGGCAGATACAGAATAGTTCTGCATATGACAATGCACTTTTTCCTTTGTTACACAACATTTTTGTACATTACTATTATCTCCTAGGTGATAGTTTGATTGTTGCACATGCATTTGCTGATGAGCTTGATATAGGTACCCCAACTTAATGTTGCTTGCTAGTTTAGCAGATTTTGTGAAACAGGATGGCTTTAAAACATAGCAGAGTTGTGGTTGCAGGTAATGTCTTATTGCCCAACTAAATATCTTAACTAATTACTTCTAATCAGTATAAAAGCTAACATATTGCTTCACAATTCACAAAGTAGTTAAAGTTTGTTGCCATATCCAGCACCTCTTTTGAGAGCAGTCTTACGCATTCATCAAAAGCATTCTTCTAAAACAAAACCGAAACCATGATCACAGAACTAAACAGGAAAAACCGACCGACAGTTAAAATTTTGGATCTGTAACGACACAACTGCCTATATCTCAGGAAGGTTGTTGGTATTTAATACAGTGGCCCTGTCAGCTTATGTGATGCTGACTGCCAGAGTGTGGAAAATATTCTGTGATTTTCTACCAGTTTTTAGCGAACGTGAACTCGCGTTCACGATCGCTATATGCTATCAGCCGTCCGTTTGTTGTCTGTCTGTTGTCTGTCTGTTGTCTGTCTGTCTGTCTGTCTGTGACGTTGGTGCACCTTACTCAGGCGGTTGAACTTTTTGGCAATTTTTTTTCACCATACGATAGCCCAGGGACTCTACTTTTCTGGTGCCAAAAATCGTTGGTGGGGGACGCCCC
>Ga0209780_1003326_pt1 | contig 11934 bp, 13 predicted proteins | sample WorMetexBAHAMAS2_FD_187384 | JGI IMG/M metagenome (GOLD analysis project Ga0209780, IMG submission 187384) | Marine gutless worms symbiont microbial communities from Max Planck institute for Marine Microbiology, Germany - Inanidrilus exumae... | ecosystem: Host-associated > Annelida > Digestive... | reverse complement strand
ATTTTTATGCTTCAGAAAACTTTATTATATCTGAATAACTAAGAATCTTTGGCACATAAAATAAATTACGACAGAAGATGATGACAATTAACTGTAATTCTGTGGTCCTACTGATTATACTACTTTTAATGTTACAGTAGAAATCACGAAATTTATCTAGCCTGCCAAAAAAGTTGGCTTCTTTTATGTCGGTTGTTGTGTTACAATGTCCGCAGAATCGCTGCTCGTAATCGCAAGCTGTGGATCGCCAAGTTCTCTCCTGCTCTGACGTGGCATCCAGTGATGTGCTGTCTCGCCAGCGGGACGTCGGACTGTGAGAGGCGGCGGTTGATGACGGCGTCGACGATGTATTGTCACCTGCAATAATCACGACCACACCTCACAGGTAACGACAAGACACTGACAGACGATGGAACACAACATGGACATTCATTCTGCAACTATAATAATAATAATAATAATAATAAACATATTTGTATAGCGCCATAGGGTTGTAACTTCATAGGCGCTTGGGCCAGGTAGTGTGTTAGTGATAAGTAGGAGTATGAGAGAAAGCCTGAGAGAAGAGGTGAGTCTTTAGCCTAGATTTAAAGGAGGTTACAGCGTCACTGTCCAGAACTGTCTTTGGCAGGACTATAGACTTAGCAACAGTTCTTACTACATTTTTTCAACAACAACAATACTGTCCATTCACAAGATCAAACACAGAAAAAGAAGCCCTCACCCAAGGTTGCACCGCATGCTTTAGCACAAGGAACTTTACAAACAAGAAAATACATGCAGTTTCAAATTCAGATCTGTTTTTGCTTCGCATAATCGAAAATGTTTTTCCTCCTTTTTCCGAACCCCTGACCGTAAACTTTGACCACGACCTTGACCAAAATAGGGTCAAGATGAACCACCATGCCAAATAACTACAGCAAAGGTCATTTGCATCGAAAGCGTTCGTGCAAACACAGACACAGCCAACAGACTGCATTAAACAGCATCATTAAGCATTGCAAACATGACAACATAAAATGATATCATAATGTCACAGATGTATCAGTTTTTGCACAGTAGATTACAGTTAGTTAGTAGGAGTCTAACAGATAGAGTAAAAATGGGAAAATGAAAGGATAAGGGGGATTGCCCCTGGCCCACACAGGGCCAGCAGATTACAGAATAACTTGCCGGAGTTTTTAGAAAATATTGCAGCACGGATGTCTTTCTCCAGAGCTTCACAAGTCTTGCTTGATGCATTGTCAGGAAACTTGGCTTTAAACAGCAGGAGACAATCAAGTGCTTCAGTCGTCCAAGACAGCTCATACAGACATCGCGCAAGTCGAAAATGAGCTTTCATGTGATTAACGTCAAAGTGCAAAGCAGTATAGCAATCTCGCAATGCCGCATATACATCACCATCCCTAACAACCAGACAACACAAATCCTAGCAGCTGAAATACAAATAATCACCTTTGTTAATGAAAATATTTTTACTTACGTTATGTATTGTAACATCAAATTAAAAAACAGGTGAAGGCTTCCCATACTTGTTACCGAGCGTTGGGCGTGGAGCGGACCCCGGTGTATAGGCAGTCAGCCCGCAGGTGACTTAAGTCATCCACCTGGTGGTAGGCTGCCATTACTTTCTGCCAGGCCTGCAGTTGCCTTCCCAGCCACAGAGCATCACTACCCTTTGGCTGGTACTCATTTTACCATCTCATGGAGGGTAGAAGTCTGAGTCGACCTAAGTGGCTAGTTACATACCGAAATAAAGTGCCGCCTCCGGGAGACGAACCCGGACACGGTCACCCATCCCAGTACTAACCGGGCTCAGCATAGGTTAACCTCGTTGATCGAGACCCACGACGCTACCACTACGCCAAACCGCCGCCCAACATCAAATTTAAAAAATGCAAGCTTATTCCAGTTATGTATATCACCCATAATGCAGTCTCCAGCAAATAAGCCATAAAACAGTACAAGTGAGTGCTTAGCATGAGTACATCGTACTATACTGCGTCAAGGGGCATTACGTATAAAGTGAAGTGACGGTATTTTCTGCATTCAGTAAAGCCAATAATTATTGAAGAAGACCAGGAAGCACCAGGACTTACAGCATACTGTAACTTACACATACGCCAATGTTCTTGTCAAATATACAATGCACGAACTGTACACGTTGTGCCGTAATGTCACAGAGCTCAAATACTCCAACACGAAAATGCCAACCTGGTTCAGATTTTCAGAACCTATAACATGTATTAAATTTCATTAATCTTACACCGACTTCAATGATATAGACATCACAAAGACAACCACCGACCAGTTACGTTTCAGGTATGCAGCAGCACGATTGCCATACAGTATTGGTTGATCTGCACACATTGACAGCGCCTGGTTGTACAGCTTAATTGCCTGGTTGTACTTCTCCTGTTCAAATGCCGTGTTAGCCTTCAACTTAATGGCTTCAACAGCTGAAGGCAGAGATTTAGTACAGTATTTAGTCCTACAACAAAAAGATATGTCACATTTACATACACCATGAACGCAATGTACGCAAACATGCGCATGTATAAACAGATTGGTTGGTTGGGAGACTAACGTCCCCCTTCAGCACAAAAAATAGGCTATATCAGGGACAAGGTCTTGGGTGGAGATTTTTCCACCAGGTTAAGGATGGCACCTCCCGACCTCATTGCCTTTTTGTTCAGTGACAACACAATTAAGGTGTGGCTGTAAGTTATTTTACAGATTTCTGCAAAGTCATGCCTGATCAAAATAGTAAAAGAATGAATGACTAAATCAGCTTACAGTATGACATTGTCACTATAATAAAAATTTCTACACCCGCAAGACTGAGTTTGCAATAAAAATCAATTTACCACATTTCACACAATAAAACAACAAAATGAAATCATGTTGAACCTTATTCATGTGGCCCTTCTATGTAGTACAACATACACTATCACAAAGAAATCTGCAAATTAAACGAAATTAACAAAAGCTTATGCAGTCAAACACAACTCAATGAAAATAACAGCTGTTATCTGATGTTAAGCAGGATTACATCATAAGGCACATTAACCTCTTGCTAGGTGGTGGAGTTTTATGAATATCCCACTTGGCATCTACAGTTGCTGAAGCAACATGCCTGGAAACTCCATTCGCAGTCAGTCCGTTACCATGGCAAATCACACTGAAGCCATTGCTGGGTTCCTCTGCAATGTCAACACAGAAACAGCCCCATTAACTGCAAATCAACATCAAAAGATATTAACATGTAATGGAGATGCAATGGGGACTTCATCCATAACAACTCAGAATCACAATATATCCGCAATATTTATCTAATATATGACCAGAAGGCAACTTTGTTCGTTGGTTGGGGTTTAACAATGCTTTCAACACAATTCAGGTCATATCGCGCCTTTAAGGTAGAACTATGTTGTATTGCATTAGAATTTAATAGGGATTAATAGTATTAGATTGAGATTAAATGAATAAGTTATAATTAGGTAATATATTTGATTGAAAAGGTATAATTTGCATAAGGTTTCTTATATACAAATTATAAATGATCCTATAAGTTCACTTTTTAAAGAAAATTTAATATATTTTGGCTGGGTGTGTGACTGAAGATGTTTTTAATGTCAGTAAAGTAATGTCAGTAAATACTATTGTACTGATGTCATATATGATCATATAAAGTATATTTTGTTAGTATGTGTTTGACAGAGAGAAGTTGATTACAGTCTGTACATTTTGGAGGATCAGTGTGTTCAATAAGATAAGAATGTGTTAAACGAGTACGTCCAATGTGTAGTATGTTATATAAAATTTGGTCCTTTCGTTGACATGAAGTAGGAAGAGAGGGTAAGAAGGTATAGTTGGTTAAATATGTTAAATTTTCTTTGGTGTTTGTGAGTTTCAAGTTTTCTGCCACTTGTTGCATTGATAGATATTCATGGCCAAGTGTAGTTAGTGGAGTTCCGCAGGCATTCGTTATAGGTCCTATCCTCTTTCTCATCCATATTAACGATCTAGACCTTGAAGTAGAAAATGTAATATTGAAATTTTCTGACGACACCAAATTCTACAGAGTAGTGATCAATGAGACAGAAGCTAAAATCCTACAAACAGACCTAAACCTGCTAACCAAGTGGATGGATCACTGGCAAATAAAATTCAACAAGGCAAGGTCATACATATTGGAAGCGGTAACGTCGTGTACGGCTACGAAATGAATGGCCATGTTCTGCAGAAAGTCGACTCTCGAGAATGACGAACAAGATGGTTGATAGTAGCATTATGCCAACTGTTGGGGAAAGTATCTGTAGTCCAGTAGTGAGAAAAGATTGAGAGTAATAATTTTATATGGAAGATGTTTCAATAACTGATAATGTATATTATTGGGTCCATGGGGTCCATGTGAAGAATCTTTAGAAGAGTTCATGGCATCTTTAAGTTCTTCAAGTTGAATAAGATTCAGTACTCCCAGGTCGACTCAACCTTCTACCCTCTGTGGGATGGTAAAATGAGTACCAGCCAAAGGGCGGTGATGCTCTGTGGCTGGGGAGTAAAGGCAGGCATGGTGTAATTTGGAGGTAAAACTGTGTGATCCATATCTGAGCGCATTAGAGGTAGTTACGACGATGCGCTATACAAATCGACATATACTATACTACCATACTATACTGTCTGATGTAAAAAAATAAGATATTGTTCATCTTGAGTTGAATAAATTGTATGCTGTTAAAAGGTTGGAGAATAGTTTTTGTAGATGAGCTCTACTCGGTGAGACCACAGGAAACAGCAAGATCGTTCATAGGAGAAATAAACAGAAGCGTAGCAGACAATGGTAAGCAACCTTTGAACTCCGGCTGGACAGCTGGACTGATCTTTTGTCGTATGGAAACATCAAATCGCTGCGGAAGCTGGCATCTGTTTACATCAAACAGATATATCTGTTCACCTCCAAGATTCACCAGCAGCTCGTTGCCGTCAGGACCAAATGTCACGTACGTTGAAGCAAGCGTCCGGTACTTCCGCCTATAGTCATGCTGCTTCTGTGGTAAATGGCCTGCAGAGAACACACACACACATATATAATATATAATGCATTCACACCAGTGCTGGATTAACTATGGCGTACCTGCACCATAGCCCCTTAGGTTGAGCGACACCTGAATATGAAAAATAGACAAGAAGTCAAAGTACTCTGTCGAGTTGCCATCACCCCTCACGACAGAATAAGCACCACATCTCCTGAAACATTTTGTCACCCCTCGTGGTGTTGAATAAACTCGTCCGATCTGGACCACATCTAATACGGGACTCACCAGCCCATCTGTTTTGCTGCATATACCGCAGCAGAGATTCCAAATGCTTGTCAGTGGGCAAGACAATGGACAAAATTGCCCTTTCGCATGCGTAATCTTGACCCCCATCTAATATATGTTTCCTTGGGCGGGCCACATGAGTCAACCCCCTCTCCCAAAAGACCGGTTCAGCTGTTTTTGCACAGAACACCCACGTGACCAACAAAGAAGGACACACAGACACGCAGACCACGCTATGTGTGACATCTGTAGCAACAGGCCAGGCGACATCTATGCACTGCACTTGATGTGGCCCAATAATGGGATTCAATGGCAAACAACTACAAACACAGATATTACCGGCAACAAAGTAAGTAACACAGTTATCAGGAAGTCGGTAGTCATCTTCCAGTGGCGGCGGCACTGGTGGCGACACCTGGTCAGGTACCGGTGAACTACTGCGAACTCGAGATCGGATAAATCTAAACACAAACATGTTGAAACCAGCAGTCACCAAAACATGCTCAGCTAGTAAAACTTACTGGCAGTCAAAGCAAACGTTGTCGACTGGATGACATAAAAGGCATCCTGTCTGTAAAGAAAACCACTGCCACTTACCTCCAAGCATTCAAGTCTGGAATAAGCAGAGAATAAAACCAAGTGCAATCAGCCATTAAATCGGAAAAAGTATTGGCGGTGATGCTGCGGCAGTCACAACGTGTCACACGTGTGGACTCACAACAAAACGGTAAAGTGCAAAAGATGATTAGAAGAAGTTAAGTAAGCAGAATTCAACCTGGATACTGTACGACTCACCTGGCAGGTGTACAACTCACCTGGCCAGTGAAGAACTCACCTGACAGGTGTACAACTCACCTGGATACTGTACAACTCACCTGGCAGGTGTACAACTCACCTGGCCAGTGAAGAACTCACCTGACAGGTGTACAACTCACCTGGATACTGTACGACTCACCTGGCAGGTGTACAACTCACCTGGCCAGTGAAGAACTCACCTGACAGGTGTACAACTCACCTGGATACTGTACAACTCACCTGGCAGGTGTACAACTCACCCGGCCAGTGAAGAACTCACCTGGATAATGTACGACTCACCTGGCAGGTGAAGAACTCACCTGGCCAGTGAAGAACTCACCTGACAGGTGTACAACTCACCTGGATACTGTACAACTCACCTGGCAGGTGTACAACTCACCTGGCCAGTGAAGAACTCACCTGGCAGGTGTACAACTCACCTGGCCAGTGAAGAACTCACCTGACAGGTGTACAACTCACCTGGATACTGTACGACTCACCTGGCAGGTGTATCGGCTGGGAACGTGATGCCACGACAATGCAGCATGCGTCGGTCATACAGGCGGATGTACGGGTCGTTGGCACCGACCGCAAGTAGTTCTGGCCGGACGGGATTGATGCTCAGACACTTGGCTTCAGCGTGTGGACCTACGTGCTCGTTGAGGTTGATCAACACGTTCTGCGGCCGGTCAGTCTTGCACAGCTCCGGAGCACGCAGGTCAAACTCCCTGCAATTTTACCGATAAATAACATACAGAGCATGTACTGCACATTAGTGGAACAAAACTGAGAGTAAAAAAACACTTGTCACGCACAGCTCTATCCCTCCAAATCAAAACCCTTGGACCAATCTGAATGCCGTTTCAAGTATATCACCATGTCCACCCAGGGAGTCGATGTGAAAAACTGAACAGATACGACCGTTCGGCTCCACTTTATCATGTATGTGGTGAGATGTTATGGTTCTGCACATGCGTGGAAAACGAATTATAGGTCGTCTGTGATAACACATCATGTAATACAGCAATGGTGTACAAATTACGAAATGGGTGACTACTTATGTGGGTAAACTGTCTGCTATAGGCCAACCAACCAGGCCAACACAGCCTTTCATCCCTTCGGGGTCGACAGATGAGTAGTAAGCTGCAATTGGATGGCTCTTACCTTAGTTAGGGGTGGCGCCGTCTGGTGAATGCATACGAAGGAAAGGCAGGCATGGTGTATTTGCAGGTAAAACTGTGTGATCCATGCCTGAGCGCTTTGAGATATACATAGTATATAAAAGGCACTACATAAATTCTCTTAGTTTCCTTTCCTTTTTAAACTGAGAAAAAAACAGCCACAATAGTAGTAAATTGTCACCTGCAGTTAAGAAGTGGAAAATTTCGTTGGAGCACAGTTTTACTACCAACATGCCCTTTCTGACAGACAGCCACTAGTGATAAGATTCTACTGTTCTCCTCACTGCTGTTATCTACATCTGTCTCCGTACCATAACGTAACAATTATGTCCGTCTTTGAAGACGGCCATATATCCACACATGCCAATCCTATGCTTGGCCAGCATGCTGGATGAATCAGGGAAGCAAAGTTCCCCAAAATGTGAGATTCCCTGCCCACGACGCCAATAAACCACCGTGCAAAATTTGATGCTGCAAGCTTTATCCTCAGTGGAGATATCCTCAACCATACACAAATAAATTACAAAAAAAAACAAAAACGAATAGTAACCGATATATCCATGTGTGGATAATAAACTGAAAAAATTAATAAAATTAATACCAAGGGTACTAGAGTTGGAGAGTGGAGTAAACGGTATAGAATCCTGTTCCTCAGCTGTTAGTTGCTGGACTAGAACCTTCAGCCCTAGATTCACTTGTCTACTGTTGCACTGAGTGATCTGCTTCCCATTGCTGCTGTGCATCTGTGATCTGCACCATGGATGCCCGCAGCTGTGGCGCATGCTAGGCTAATGCCATTCACAAGTCCCGCCCAGTGTGACCGAGGGACACCTTACCGAGAATAGTAGTATAAGATTAAGAAGTAATGAGGCCAGATAGTAGTTTTCCCGGACTTGGCTAAGTGCTTTGAACTGCAAGTGTCACTAATGAATGGTAATCTGACTAAAAGGGAACCATTTCTCCTATTTGACCTGGGTTGTCCTGCAATCAGATCGGTAAAATGAGTATGTGATCACTGTTTGCAATGCAACCGAATTACGTCATTTCTCACATGATAGTCCCATCTTCTGAAGCACTCCAGAATACATTGGGTTGACTTGGTGATGTTGCAAGCCGCTTCACACGCCCGGCATGGCAACCGAACACGTGCAGTACCTCATGCGATGTAACATCGTGGACATGAATTTTACAATCAGCCGCCGAACTCGCAACAATGTTATCACCAGACTGTGGCAAAAACTGCAACACATTCCGCATACATGTTTACGTATGTAAGACTTCAGAACTTATCATATCCTGGTCAGAATTTTGAACTTTAGAGATTTGAATTTCAATCTGCACTGTTTGGTGTTTGTACCGCTTTGCCATGCCACAATAACCACACCTGTAACATACTGACTGGCAGTACTGACGGAATCTTGTGTCAGCTACAACTGCATGCAGCATGAACTGTGACTCCTCAATGGCAGCTCACATGGTGAGGGACAGTGGGGCACTGAACCTAGTCTGTGAAGAACAGTCAAACATGTATAAAGAAAGAAGCGGAGACATACAGACACAGCTGCACGCTGCCAACACTTATGAGTATTATCTACTGAGTGATGCCCTGGGAGACAAGTTTAGTGTTAATTAACTGCACATTATGTCAACCGCATACTGGTTGATTCACAACTCTGCTCATCCATAACTCCCTCCCTTTCACTCCCAACTCAAAATCTACCTGTTTCACAAATTCTATCCCCCCCCCGTAGTTTCACTTCTTCCACTCGAACTGCCTTCACGGACCTTTGCCCCGACCGTTTCTTCTGAGCTACTCGGTTTTTGCTTTAGTTTTTCCTTATTTTTTGTTTCTGTGTGGTGCGCTTGACTAAGCTGGACATCTCATCAGCCTTTGAGCGCATGTAAATATACATGCCGTATCGTATCGTGTCGTACTGTATCTTCTCATTTCCCCTCATTGCTGTGACAGTAACTCCTGTTGTACACATCTACAATGTGGCATCTTGGTGAAGGAACAATGAAGTAGAAGTTTATCGATTTGATCATTGCTTGTGACTGTACCAGTACAGGCAGACTTTTGCAAACCTAACAAATGCCAAAAATAATTCAAATTTGGGTTTTAAAAATATGAAAAATAATGAAACTAAACATCCAACTCTTGTGGCATATATTCAACATAAATCATGAGAATGAAGCTAACGAACAGACCTTCACTGAGAATATATTGCCATTATGGCCAGTGCGAATTGTGGTCAGCTGCTTTGTTCGAAACGGATCCCAAATGATAACCTGGACATCATCTGATCCGCTGGCGAGCAGACTAAACAGCAAACAGATTGCTTCACACCAATGCTACTGTTCTTACCAAAGAATATAAACATTTAAGCATCATAAAATCAGTTACACTACAACAAATATTAATTTATTAATGCATTATTATGCTAGCTGTGTCTAGCTGTACGCGTAATGTAATGGTTTGAAATCCATCCGTCTGTCTGTCCCATCTATTTCTAACTAAAAAACCGTGCGGCACATTTTTCAAACCTTAATAGGGTGTGCGGTGCAGCTCAAAGTGACTCGCCATGGGGCAGCACATAATGCGGCCAGCATACATTTCAGTACAAGTATTACTAAAATAAACACACTTCTATAAGTGCTGTAAATAAGTATAAATGATGCAGCTGATGCAGTGACAGCTCCATTTTCCAATGCAGCAAACTGCAATGACTGCTAACAGAAATAGCAGAAATTAAAGTATAGAAATAAAATATCCAATTAACCTTCCTTTCTCATTCCACGTCAAGCAATTGACACAGCCGGCATGACCCTGCACATAAGCACATTACACACTCGTCACAAGAGAGAAAAACTCAAATAAGAAGTTAAATGCAACATTCAACTGCACGCACTGTGAAAATAAACTGACGTTACTTGGACTTGGACTCGAGCTCACTGGAATCGGACTTGATTTCACGGACTCGACTACAAAACTGGTGAAAAGTAACAGCAGCTGTATTATAAGCTTACACATACATATACATATACATACATCTAGCTCTGCTTGAAGACCCAGCCGTTGTATCAAATCTGGAGTGACATGTGTTGACCGTCGAAATCGAATGCGATAATCCTCCTGTTTATCACAGCATTCAGCACACAATAAATACTTTACAAAACCATTATATGCATGTTTTATCATGAAAACTAACAATTATTTTTTAAACAATTAGTGCTAGATCTTGGTATCACACTACTGACACACAAAAAATAGTTCAAACATAATCTGAGAAACATGCAGATCAGGTACAATGGGAGAGTATCTTCTGCTTAAACTTTAGTTCAAAACTAAGGTGTTAAACCAAAGCTTCAACTAGACCCCTATGTCCGGTTTTAAACCAATATTCAGTTTAAAACTAAGTTTAAATCCATAACACAAATACCTTCAGTTCTCGAAGCTGTGTCTTTTTAACGAGGTTTCCGCATGTAAATGCCATTGGTCAGATAAGATCGCGAACGTTACAAACTGTACTCCATGAGCATACTTGTTTAGTCTCATTCATCACTAGCAGGCCAATGAATCGCGTAATAATTATCAAACAATCACGCCACAGTATACACTGACGGAAATGTTATCGTACTACACAGTAAACACAAATCAGCTCAGTGAAAAAAATTACTTCTGTTTATTTGTGACTAATATAACTAGAATAAAATAAACAAACATGGCAACTACTAAACACCGCAAGGGACTGTACAAAATATCGTCATCATCACATGAAGTCACAAGACAAAGCGGAGCCCGTGAACTTGAAGGAACGTGACGAATTTTTTTCTATTTCGTGCTTATTTCGTGCGCACAAGATAGCATCTCGAGATGCTATCTCGTTCCCACGAGTTGGTATCTTCTTTATTTTTAGCGTTCATGTTCGCTATGTGCTGTCGCCCGTCCGTCTGTCTGTCGCCTCGTCTGTAACGTTCGTGCGCCCTACTCAGCAGGTTGAAATTTTCGGCAATGTTTCTACGCCACTTGGTACCCTTAACATCAATTGACATCCACGGAAAATTTTACGAAGATCGTCCCAGGGGAACCCCTCCGTCGGGAGTAAACGCAAGAGGGTTAGAGGGGTAGCCAAAAATATCGATTTTACAGTTAGGCCTATATAAGGCAATATCTCAGCAACGGTGCAAGATAGGAGGTACCGTACGTTAGTATTAATCATCAATATGAAGTCGTATATGAGCTTTTGATTGGTACCAAAATCGGTGACCTTGAACGACGTACTGGACCTTATTTAACCGAATTCGGTAGCTTTCGGCCCTTTTCGGGGCGCATTGCGTAAAAGTGATTGAAGATATACACCTGAATGACCTGATCGAACTTTCTGCGACAGAAATGTAGCCCAAAGCATCTAGTTTTAGCGATATATCACTTACTATGATACCATATACATGATATCGACTGTTTAGAATCATAGTTGTGTTCCCGTGTAACGGCGTGAAAGTTCACGTTCACTAACAAGAACTCATCAGGAGATGAGATAGCGAACGTACTTGTTAACGACAATATCGCACACACGTAGGCCTACTTCAAAATACCGAAAAAGAGACAAACCTACTTTGTTTAACAAATTAGA
>Ga0209780_1003325_pt1 | contig 11935 bp, 7 predicted proteins | sample WorMetexBAHAMAS2_FD_187384 | JGI IMG/M metagenome (GOLD analysis project Ga0209780, IMG submission 187384) | Marine gutless worms symbiont microbial communities from Max Planck institute for Marine Microbiology, Germany - Inanidrilus exumae... | ecosystem: Host-associated > Annelida > Digestive... | reverse complement strand
TCCAAGATGGCGGCGGCCGCCATCTTAAAAAATCGAAAAATCACCATATCTCGGCCGCAATTCAAGCGATTTCGACGAAATTTGGCACACTGATGCACTTCGACCTTCTTGACCTTTTCGACCGATAAAAATTTCAAATTTTAAAAATCCAACATGGCGGCGTCCGCCATCTTGAAAATTCGAATAATCGCCATATCTCGGCCGCGGTTGGAGCGATTTCAACAAAATTTGGCATGGTTAGGCAGTTCGACCCTCTTGACCGTTCTGACTGTTGAAAATTGAAATTTTGAAAATCCAATCCGAAAGTTGGTATGTGAATTGATATGCATAGGAGAATTTAACATAGATGAACACCTGACTGAGCAGCATTGACAGCCGGTGTTCCTATTCAGTAAGCCAAGTGTGAGCATTCATGTTTGTTGTTCAATGTTCATACATCGAATTGTCACGGTCAAAACTGCACAAGACGGGCGATCTTCAGGTTGGGAATTGACACGTTAATTGCCAACATTCTAGTTTATTTCTATTATTCGTTGCGTTTCATCGTAAGTGCATGTGTCCATTTGTCACTATTCCAAATAAATGCAACCGGACCTTGGTTATGCTTAAAAACACGGCTACTAGGCCTGACAGAAAAAACATCGTCGTGCAGTGTCAACATACAGCAAAGCTGATGCTATCAAAGCAAGAAGCTCAGCTATCACACAGGGCCCGCGCGACACGCTCTACCAGTTGAAATCTAAATAAACTATTGACAGCTGTACGAAATATAACAATGGAAAAGGCTTAAAGTAGATTAATGACAGTGGAGGTCTGCCTGTGACCTTCAGAAGTCCTTCAGTTTCGACAAGACCGTTAAAATTACAAACCACGGCACACATTCCTATTCACGGTACAATAATTAATACAGGGTGGAACAACAAAAGTGGTACCAACTGACGTTTTCGCTTGTAACATTTGAATGCCACGACGAAATTCGATGATTTTTGGCACATGCAAACTGCATAAAACAACTAGTGGTGTGATGCAATTTTTTAAATCTTCTTAAGCACTTGATACGCTAGACGTCGCCACATACGATCAACACGACTGTCGCAGACAGATAACTAGTAAACCGTCATGTGTTGCACGACTGCAAATAGTTAAAACTCTTAACGTCTCTAGCTATACAACAGTGCTACTGTGCTACAGTACCGGGGTAAAGACGTCCAGGCTACTTAAATTTGTGTTCAATATGTCCATCATTCTCTTGTACGACACGCTGCAGCCGACGCCTCCACTGGTCGATGCTGTCATCACTGAACCGCTGCGACAGAGCACACCACTCCAGCACAATCGCCTGCTTCAACTGTTCCACGTTCTCGAACTTTCTGCTTTTTTGGCGCCCTCCGAGAGCCATATTAAACTGTTACGCTTCGCAGCGCGTGTGCGTAAACTGTTGTTGCAATCAGCAAAAAGCATCGAATTACGACTCAGGGCATTCAAAAGTCACAAGCCAAAACGTCAGTTGGTACCACTTTAGTTGGGCCACCCTGTATATGCCACATTTCCCGACGTATGCCATAATAGGAATTAGAAAGGTATTAGACAGCAAATTTGACCTCGGCGTCACTCGATGTCATCTATATTTGTGTCATTCGATCAGCCACCTACGATTTGCTGTTAGTCCTACATTGCAACTATATGTCCCTATCTTGAACCGTTTCCCAGATACTATGACTTATTTATTTACCAAAATTTAAAAACGTCACGTGAACACATTCTTCGGGGGTAATCTGTCACTTCATGCACTCGTACTCGCGATAATCCAGCAAGCACACGAAATGTAAAGTGCATAGTTTAACTGATTCTAAAGATATCCTATAGGGCCCAAAATCGAGTCACTTGACCCTGATCACGCCCCTTTCAGGAATGATTTGGAATCGGTGGGCTAGGACTTGCTACGACTAGTCTAACTGCCAAATTTGAAATTTAAAGTCTCTATCTCCACCGGTTACAAAGAGAATGGACACAAGTTAGTTAGTTAGTTGGAGTTTAAAGTCCACTTTCCGCACAGATATGGCTATATCAGAGACAAAAGGTCAGGGGTGGAGAGCTATCCCTACCCAGTGAAGGAAGGCCAGCGATATATTAACCTCAACCCTGGCCACCTATTTGTTCAGCAGCCACCCAAAATAGGAAAGGGATCGAGAGGCACATTTAAATTATTAAGCTAGCGCTTACTACAGGGGAAGACAACTATCACACTGCAAGACTAAATTAAATCAAATACAACAAAACACCAGAATAATTCTTAACTAAGCAATACAGATAACACATAATGAACAAAACCTAACTAAACCCATGTTGAGTCGCCTCCTACGACCTCCGGCCTGGAAACAGAGTGGGACTATTCTGGTAGAAAGGGAAAAGATGGACAAAAGAAGAAAATAGGTAAAGTGAGTGAGAAAAGGAAAGGGGAAAAAGTAAAAAGGCAAAAGATGAGCAAGTGAATGGACAAGGGAGCAAAAAGGAAGGAAAGGAGGTAGGTACCCTGAAGAAAATAGGACGGTTTGGGGTCACTGTAAATAGCGCCATTCGATATAGCATATACGAGTTCCTATTAGCCTCCATAGTAACTATGTCCCTATCTCGCACTGTTTATGAGATACCGCGAAATATTGGTAGAAAATCGCCAATTTTAATCTAATCCACCTGTATTTTGCAGCCTCGTTGCGGTGACCCCATTCAAATTTCCCAAAGAGCTTTGGTGTGACAATGGTGTCAGAAGATTAAAGTCCATCAGTAATTGTGTGGCGTTGTTTGCATGATCCTACGTTTAGCAGTTTTGGTAAAATACCGGCTTGTGACAAACAAATAGACGGACACACGGCCGCAGCATACACCGCGCTAGCATGGCATTACACGGTAATATAATTTAACGTGAGGGAACATTACTTCTTTAATTTAATAAGGTTGTTTGTCCTTCAAACAAACTAGATATCCAAAGCAGTGCCTCGCAGGCCTTTCAATGCTGGTGTGGACGCAAGTCTGAATGGCGTATTAGCACTACATCACTGCTAATTACTGAAATGCTGTGCAGTTCAGACTAGAACTTTTCTCCAAACCAAAAGTTCATTCTTCCACAACAAAGTTCACCTCGATTGGTGCAACGTCGTTCCTGTTTGGTGACAAACCGAAATATCGGCTGAGTTAATGCAATACCAGCAATCTGCCCTGTAGGCGGTGCTACCCAATAATGATACTGCTAATGCACATAGCGGCTGTGATAGTGAATACACCTGTAAATGGTGAAATAAAAAAACACAAATGGGATAAAGTGATAGCTTAATGTATAAATCACCTTTAGAATTTTTTGGGGGGCAAAATTTTCATTCTTATGCAAGCCGCAAAATTTTCATAAATCACGTAGTTACTGAACTATTTAAGATTTTGCTAAGTTAGTTTTCATACACTTACGACTTCCTTGGCACTTATAAAAACTTCTGAGAAAGTTTTAAAAACTTAGGAACAATACAAATGTCCGCTAAGAGTTTTTTTTGTAAATTGAGTTCCACATTCTGTAATGGTGGAGAATAGACAATTTGACATGCAACAATATGAAATAATCACAAATATCTACCACAATGACTGCCTATCATTTACTATAACAACATCACATCTCGTTTGTCTGATGTCATGCACTGTCATCAGCAACTGACGTCTTTGCAGCTCAAAGATGAAAGCTTCAGAAAGTCTCTGTCAAACTTCAGCCTAAAACAAAACAAATCATATAATAAATGTACTGTAGAGTCACAAAACAATCTCTCTTTACAACTTTTCATGGGCATTAAACTAGTTAATGTTTGGACTTTTACATTTAATTAATATGCTACTAATTTCTGTCCAATTTTCCCCACTGTATCAAATCTTGCATTCCAAATTTTCAGTGAATTTTGAAAACTGCAAATCATTTAAGATGACGAATTGTAAAAACAAGGTGTCGCCCTAACGGGATGTAACACAACGGGCCCGCTGTGGAGTGTCAGCCGCCCAATCGCCCACAGTGTTACAGACAACAACAGACGACAGATGACGACAACAGACGCCAGCGAGCAAAACAATACAGGCACATTAGGTGGGCCAGTATTAAATTGTTTACATTAACCCCTTTCTTCTCAATCACACTGAACACAGCTACTGGTTGATTTAACACCCATATACATCATATCCACTACTGATCCGCTGCACGAATAATATTTAATATTTATTTATTATGTCAAAGCAGCACAATTTTAAAACACTAAAAGCATAGAAATATAAACAAAATCACAAAAATAAGTGAGAAGATAAACATGCAATCTAAGCTGCTCGGCAGCACTGCAAGCCACCAAACGTAAATACCTGCAGAAAATGCACATTTTAACAACTTTAATTACTATGAACACGTGAAATGTTCCTTTTTAGATAAGAGGTTCTTAACCAGGGAACTCCCTCAAGAGGGAATTCAGAGTTTCAAGGAAGGAACTGTGACCACAGATTGGCAGATGTAAACAGTTGGAATATTGGTCTTTTAGTACATTTAGCTGCAGTAAGTAATTCAAATCATTGTTAAACCGAACTAAAATGTCAATGATGTACTGACGCCAAATCCCATAGAGCACATAATGGAGAAAATACACATGGCATGGTTGAATCACAAATAACACAATGTTTCACTACATAATGTCCCGTATTTTTAAACTGCTCCTCGAAGTCAGATAACCTTGAAAAGGGAATGACATTCAGACATTTGATAAAAAGGTGCATGACTGTTTTAAATTCTCAGGTAAATTACATCAAAATGGCTAAGTTGATCACAGTGTTTTTGAATGGCGTTACGACACTGTATTAGAAACGGTCGTTGCCCAGTGGAACTTGCTTTCGCCAGTTTCCTCTCGTTTTTCTTCCTCCGACTGTGACGGAAGATGGCCATTGCAGACACATGGCATAGCATTTGTGCAGACTCAATGCCTTCTCTTCACTACACTGACTCTCTCTGCCACCCTAACAAGCCTGCAATTGTAGACAGCAACTTTGCCGCCAGGTGCGAATTACCTGGCGAACTCGATGGAGCGTACCTTGCGTTTAATTCGTATTATCCACAAAACCGGAAATACAGAACATATTTCACAAAGTCGCCAGAAGGACTGAGCCACGACCACAGGTAATATTTACAAAACATTTCGTAAAATTCGGGCATTTGGTATGGAGATACTGACTGACAGGTGATCGCAATACTTTGCACCAATGCCTGGGGGCGAAGCTGTAAGATAACATAATTAACTAACATCAGTGAGATCATCGGGCTTGACCTCAGGTGGCTTTGTGTTGCCGTTGTTGGACCTATGAGGTACCGACTTGTCACTCTGAGGTTCAGTGCTGGCAGCATTACATTCTTCCCGCATGCGTACAATGGCGTAAGCAAGGGCGCCACAGACGACCATCAGCACACTAATCCACCACAACGTCCGCTTGGTCTCGTGGTAGTAGATGACGGCGATGATTGTCTGCGCGACGGCCTTTGAGTTGGACGAGATGTGGTGAGTGACGGGTGACGTCACGTTGATCTGCATAGCGCTCACCCACGCCATGAGACAGCCAAGCACTCCCGTCACCAGCAGAAACAGCCAGAACAGAGGATCAACCAACTCCGGAGCATGGATGGCAGACGACAACTGGCCAGTCATGACTACGACCGGAATGAAACCAAACGAAGCGATGATGTTTGCCACCAGAGTCAACTTCAACTGCAAAGTGAACCAGCATCACATCGCTACTACTTGGTTCTGTGAATCAATGGGACTATTAATTTTAGCACTTTAAAGACGATTCAGTAGGATGTGACATAGATTTAGATTCACATCAATAATAGTTGGCCTTTGTAATAATGACTGAATATTTCAGTAAACAGTAGGGCAAGTAACAATTTTAAAAAATAATCTATCAATCAAACGTCTTTAACTGTTAATAAAATAAATAAAGCAATGTAGTGCTGCTACGGTTTTGAAATTAAAACCAAAACCGCGGTTTTAATCCAAACCCGAACCGAAACCGAAACCTCCAAATTTTGCAGGTTAACTAACGGTTTTATTTCAGATACTCCACAGACTATAAGTAGTTCTGTGATGGTTTTGAAATCGAAACTGAAACCGCAGTTTTTATCCAAAACCGAACCGTAACCGAACCGATTGCTAAAAATCCATGACCGCACAGCACTAAAGCAATGGCCCTTTATCTGCGACAACCTGGGTAAGCCAGTACCAGAAATAAACACTTACTCCCTATCTTTCTGGGACAAATATTTAATATCTCTGCTTGGCTGTGTGTGGTCGTCCCATGTCATTCTGTTTTGCAGTTGATGAGTAAGCAAGAAATGTTAGATAATGTTACTCATTCAATAGGTAGTACCTAAAAGTTTAAACGTAATTTCTGCCAGCACACTACAGCTTTTAATGCTGAACTCAAATAAAAATGGTAAGTGTGAGTGTCATTTGGTGACCGTGATAGAAAAAAGTAAAGAACATTTCAGGCAAACAACCATTACACTAAGGTAATGTAATTGTTAGGACCGTTTTTTCCAACACAAATTAATCTCTGATTAACGTTAATGGAAGATTAATTTGCAGTAGAAAACCTGCCCTTAATGTTTTAACTGGACTGTGGTGCTCAAAAGTGGGCGGGCTGGAGATAGCGGCAGCCTCAGAAGCCAAAAAGTGGGCGGAGCCAGCCAGGCTGCCAGGGGCTTGTGCCGCCTCTACTTATCATACTGATACTATTTATCTGACCAGGCTGGGAATGAACTGGGTTCATGCTGCTAAATGTTCAGCCCATGTGCCGTGAACATGCTTGCTTCTCTTACTTTCAAAGCTGTGCATACTGAAACCCCACCTACCTCTCTCATCTTCTTATTCCTTACCATCCTTCCCGAGTTCTTAGGTCATCTTCCTCCTCTAACCTCTTATTTTCGGTTCTCACTCTTTCTATGCAGTTGCCGCAACTATTTGGAACTCCCTTCCTAAATCCGTTCTTCCGATACTCTTTCCGGCGCCACCTTAAAACACACCTTTTCGTAGCGGCTTTAAATACCCCCTAGCGGCAAACGTCAGCGCCTCTGATTCATTTATGTGACTAATGGCACTTTGTAAATGTTTTTACTTACTTACTTACTTATCACAGCAGCTGCAGCGAAATTAAAACACAACCTCATCTTTGTTAACGACGTCAAGTGCCGTTTTGGTGTAGATGCCAGTGAGCGCAATGAAGATGCTTGACAAGACACCAAAGACGACTCCCTTCACGGACAAACTGCCAAGAGCTTTCTCTTGATCAATGCCGAGGAAGAAGCCGCAAGCAACCAGACCACAACACGTCATGACGGCTTTGGACACATGTCTCTTGAGAATCAGCACCGAGAAAATGACGACAAAAATGATGGTTGTTGACCTCGCAACCTGAGCAAATCATACACGCATGCAGCCATTATATTGTCATTACATAGGTCCACCTGTATTAGCTGACAGCTCCAGGTGAGAACTGGAGGAGTTTATTGGAGCAAAGTTTTACTGCCCACAGACAGTTGCAATTGCATCTGAGTAAGGCAGAAGACGCTAGAGTTCTCAACAGGGTCACTTACATCGTACACCACGGCGTGGCAGCGTGGCGTAGGGGCAACGTCGTTGGTCTCGATCAACGAGGTTAACCTATGCTGAGCCCGGTTAGTACTGGGATGGGTGACCGTGTCCGGGTTTGACTCCCGGAGGCGGCACTTTATTTCGGTATGTAACCAACCACCCAGGTCGACTCAGCCTTCTACCCTCCGTGGGATGGTATAATGACTTTTGTACCAGCCAAAAGGCGGTGATGCTCTGCGACTGGGCAGTAAAGGCAGGCATGGTGTAATTTGCAGGTAAAACTGTGTGATCCATGTCTGAGCGCATTAGAGGTAGTTTCGATGATGCGCTATACAAATCGACGTATACTATACTTTACATCTCCGTACCGTAAACTTGACCAAAAACGTGAAAATGCATTTCAGCAGCACTGCATGGTTTTCAACATGCGACTTGGCCTTCTCTGCACTGTTAGCCAAAATATCAGTCGAACACACAAGACGTTTGATATAGTACAGTACAACTACAGCAAAGTCAAGACACATAATAATTCAAGCTCTGAAAAACTGACATAAGCAGCCAGGTAAACATTGTGACTGGTGTCATGCTTACAAGCTGACTGCAGAGCAGACTGACACTGCTAATGACACAACAGCTCTCTACTCACAATAACAGCACTCATGCCTGTGGATGCCAATCACAAGAAATTCTTTCATTTATTCACTAATACGCTGCTATTTCCTACATGTACTGTTAACTTTGCAGCCACAGTTCAATGTTTAAGTAGTTCAATAACTACGACAATCAATCAACCATAGCATTGGGAATGGCATCCTACCACAAGTAAAGCATTACAGCAAAAGTCACTGGGCATGTCTATATTGTCGATCAATGTGCACATCTCCATGTCCACACCTTCACACCAGACAGAGCTAACAATCTTGTACACGTGACAATTCACATTTACCTGGTAGAAAGACACTCCGACCAGCTTAAGGCACATGTTGTTGAAAGACAACATTCCAACAAAAAATCCCGACATGGCAAGCACTGGCCGAGAGAACATGATTGTCCGTAACTGCTCTACTGTCAGCCAATTATCACTGCGCCAGCCGCGCATGGCTTTGAACCCAGCTACGAGCATCACAGTCATGAGACACTGAAACCATGACACAAACAGAGATATGTCATCCGTGTGGCGTTCACCAACAAGATACTTGTTGGCAAAAACCATAGATATTGACGTCGTCCAGTACGCAGCAACGACCGACGCCACCTTCCAGACCTGGACAGCCATTGTGTTCTGTACGTTCTCTCTGGCAGAAAATCCTGAACAACGACAACAACAACAATAACAGTCTCATGCTAACATGCTGTGCTGATTTGCTGATTACAATTGCATACTCTTTTCACATGTACTAGCTGCCCAGGCCAACTCGACCTCCTACCCACGATGGGATGACAAATAAACACCTACCAGAGTACAACAATGGTCTGCTCTTAACGCAAGCCAAGAGACTGGCTGGGAAGAACCATGGATGGACACAAGACATTAAAGCCTGAGATCGAGACAAGACGTTCAGATTTTGAGACAAAACCGAGACGTTTGTAGGTCACAAAACGTCACCAAGACGTTAAAATAGGTCTAGGCCTAAACGTTATAATGACTGCAGTCAGTAAGTAATACACTGACCTATTCCCTATTCATGTTAACACTGTCCTAATAGCGACTGCTAATTTGGCTCATTTTATTAATGTGGCTTGCCAAATTTGGACAAAATAACGTCTCGGGCACGAGACGCAAATAGCCGAGATCAAAATGCAACCGAGATATCAGCCTCCCAAGACCGAGACGTTGGTGCGTCTCGAGACCGAGATGTCGAGACTGAGACCACGTCACTGGGAAGAACGTCTCCGAAATGACCTATTCTGTGGACCTGCCTATGTAGCTCAGTGGATAATGCACTCGGGCTCCATATGCAGTGGAGCGTGATGCACCAAGGTGCTGGATCCAAAGCTTGGTCTGGGTGTGTTTGCTTTGCTCTCTAGTCTCAGCTAAGGAATTTCTTACAACAATTCTGGTGCACATGATAAACACGGAGATAATCCCGGACAGGAAAAAAGGGTTTGAAAGTGTCCTCTATAATCTGTGACCGTTGCTGACAACTTAATTAGCAGCATCAAGGTTGTCAGCCGCGCCGGCGTGGGCCAAAGCTAAAACGCGTGACTGGCCATGGACTGGTGTCAATACATAGTACCAGTCAGAGCTAGCCAGATGGTAAGCCACACCTGGAGGGGATAGAGCTATAAAAACCGACAAGCTGCTCACTGCATACTTATCCTCCCTCCACCCTACACTCGTGTGCACACAAAGCACACACCTACTTACCTACCCTCCTCTCTTGGGGCACGCCAATTTGACCACTATGAGGTCTTAGCACTGAGGTCTAGAGTAGTACAGACCTCTGCCTGCAACAACAAACAAACGAACTACGTATTCTGTGTAGAGTGGGATGCAAAACATTAACTCAAACATCTGATGATACCATTTTACCTCGAGTCAGATGTGTACGCAGTAGCAGTTTGGTTTAGAGCTATATCAATCATCAAGCTTAGTACTGTGACATGTGTCTGCACCATCTTGTTATGTAACCAGCTACTCAAGCGAGTCAAGCCAACTTAAAAACTGACCTGTCTACAAAAACCCACTTGACTCGACTTGTGAAGCCCAGATCAACCTGAGTCACACAAATCGCAGGTCTAGCACCAGCCATGCATTACCAGCCATGCTCACAGATTCTGTGGTAAAGTAAAGTAAAGTAAACAGTGTATAGCAGCTAGCAATAACTTATGCCTCACCACTGCGGGAAACTCACATGCCATCCGGGATCACACAGTGTTATCTGCCACCCGACAGAGGTGAGAATGACACCTTTACCCAATGCTGAAGCAGGTACTCAATTTAGCGAGATCAGAGGGATGCAAGGCTGAGTTGACCTATGTTATGTGAAAGCGGGACAGCTGGGAATTGAACCCGCGACCTGTCAGTCACAAGTCCAACGCCCTACCGCAGCGCCACCACACAACATTATTTGTACAAATATAAGCCGAGGCTTCTGCTAGAAGAAATGCAATTACATTAATGCGGACATTTAGAGGTGTTTGACATCTGTCGTATATTCAGCTACCGGGTCAATGGTCTATTCCTATTATTTCACAAGTGTTGTAGTCACCACAGAATTCAGCCAGTTAACAGCATCTTCTTAAGCCTCATGTAGAATCCTCAGTCCACCTCCGAACTTGGTTTGCAGATAGGAGTCCACAATGTGGCTCATGGTCTTGGGTAGTGATGTGAAACGACAATCGTTTACCAATAATCGCTTTAAAAATCAATAATCGGTTTTAAAAATCCAAAAACAATTATTGAATTTTTTACTGAACTGTATGTATTTGTTCATTAATTCATTTGTTGCAAAATAAACAATTATGCTGCTACCGATAAAACCATTACACAGTAAATTAAGCACATGCCATCAATCACTAACGTTATGTGTCATCTACTTTGACCTCAGCTTGATTATCGAAAAAACTGACAAGAAGCGATCACATTTGTTACTGGAATGTGTCGTAAGCCTAGTTTTTCTAAATCACAATAAGTGACTACCTGCAGGTTTGACGGATTAGGCCGGACCTATCTAGATGGTAGACCTACAGCGTGAGACACTGAATTATAATAGGACTGCGTAGTTTACGTATAGTTGCTGTTTGTTTAGTTTTGTAACATGATAGTGAATTAACAAGAAAACATGAATGATGAAATACTTTCCAATTGTGCCGGATCTTATTCTGTTAAAAATGTCAAAGCAGACAACGCGTTACATTGTGATTGATGGCATGTGCTTACTTTACCATGTAATGGTTATGGGTGGCAGTCATGATTGTTTAATTTGCGATTAATAAAATAAATTGTAAAAAAAATAGTACAGTCAACGGTAATGACTGTAAGATACCTACTAACATGCATACTAATAGGCTATAGGTCTTTCAGCATAATTACAAAAAATATGCAATGTAGTTCATCAAGTAACGCCAACATCATCAACATGGGACTTGTGTAGGCCTGGCCTGTGCAGCATTCATCTGTAGTTATCTGCCCCATAGCTATAGCATATAGCATGGGACAGATAATAAAATCGTTTTGCGTCTGTCCGTGCGTGTGCGTGTGCGTGTGTCTGTACGTCTGTGGACACTCTCACGGTCGCATTTCTTCGTCAATTTTCACCAAATTGGACACAGACGTGTAA
>Ga0209780_1003324_pt1 | contig 11935 bp, 8 predicted proteins | sample WorMetexBAHAMAS2_FD_187384 | JGI IMG/M metagenome (GOLD analysis project Ga0209780, IMG submission 187384) | Marine gutless worms symbiont microbial communities from Max Planck institute for Marine Microbiology, Germany - Inanidrilus exumae... | ecosystem: Host-associated > Annelida > Digestive... | reverse complement strand
GTGTTGTGTATATAAGATATTAGTTGCATTTGCACAACGTTGTGTATATAATAAATCTGTTGGATTGTACACAAGAGTGTGTATATAATATTATTCAAAGATGAAATGATACCTCCGACAAGCTGCCGACCAGTGGCGGCACAACACCAGGACGTGCCAAATCATATGACCCTGGCTGAAGTTACTTGAATTGAGTTCCGAGTTGAAAATTGAAGTTTTGAATATTCGATCTTCGTTTAACATCCCTAAACGTAATCTTGATGCATTTTATTGTTTTGCTACATATATTTCGTTTCTGTATCAAATTAATGCTATTTGTGCAATAGAAAATAAATCAGCAAAATGCAGGCCTATATTGTTGTTTGTTTCCAGTTTAAAGGCAGATTATTCTGGCTGCACAAAATAGGACAGCAGATGTGAAATAGGCCTACATGAGTGTTACAATATGCTTTGAAAATCGCTAATGTAAACTGGACACAAAAATGTGCAGTTACAGTGGCGATCTTACTGATCTCGTAACCACTCTCGATGTAGAAAGTCAAACTGGTTGCGGATAACAATAATGCCATAATTGCAAGAAATTGTTGGCCTATGCGAGATAGTTTTAAAGCTTGTTGATATCGGATGCATTGCGTTGCTGTGCAGCCTATGCAGCATCTTGAGGTATCTTGCGGTGAAAATGACACAACATTCTGCAGGCCCCTGCAACGCAACATAACTTACGTGTGAACGAACCTGCAGACTCGACTTGAAACTGCATGCGTATGCCTAATAAGAAACTTGCATTCGACGACTTCTGCTCAACGTTTATCAGTTTTTAATATATCCACACTCATATATTTAATTGAAACTACAACTAATAGCCTACTAGTGGCGGTATCCTCCAGTCCGCAAGTGACCCGTCCGTGGTTTGGTAACTAGACACTTCGCCTACGGGATACTTCGCCTACAGGACAGTTTGCCTACTGTTTGGTCATTTTGCCTACTGGACACTTCACCTACTGGTCATTTCGCCTACGAGACATTTCGCCTTAATGTGTCTGCTTTTTTCTGTAGCGTTTAATAAATGCGTTAGTATAAGTCTGTCTGTCATCTGTCTCTATACGTGTGTGTTAGATTTCAAAGTCAAAGATCAAAGTCAGTGTGGGAAATATATACGCTCTACTGAACGCCCTTCAAGTTGCTTGTTGTTTCATCAGATTCGTAAGAAGGTAGACTGGAAAACCATGGCGTGAATTACAAATCTAATAGGCTATATTGGCTTCGGTTAAATGATGTAGCTAACGATGGCAAAGTATAAAACCGGAAACAGTAATCAATTTCAACAACTAACTTATATAACGTCAGTCATCATATTTACGTCACAAAGTCGCCTATAGAAATTGCATAATATCACACCTACACCTCGACTTTTACTCATCATATGCCATAAATCAGTCTTGTTGTTTTCGAATTTTAGATAGTGGATTTTGTATACCGTATGCTTAAGTGTTGTGGATTTCTATGTTTTGGCAGGTGGATTTCATACAGTTTATGGATTTCGTGGATTTCGATATTTAGCCGACGTCGCATTTGAGTTTTGAGTGGATTTCGTGGACTTTGTGGATTTCGATTTTTAGGCAGTGGATTTCGTAGATTTTGTGGATTTCGTGGATTTTGATTTTTAGGCAGACCGAAATTTTCTAGACGGGTAGAGTATGTCATATTTGGTATGTAGGTTGATCGTAGCAAGTCCTAGCCAAAGGATGACAAACCGTCCCTGAAATGGGTGTTGTCAGGTCATGTGAACCATATTAATTTTGGGGGCACCATTCCACACCTATTATATTTCTGGAATGGCTAAAGCCTTGGCCCTAGGTTATCAAATTTTCTAAACATATAGGCTCTATCGAGCCTGAGCCTACAGATGACAAACCAAAAGGGGCATAGTTAAGATCACACGACCCGTACTCATAATCCATAATGCCATAATCCCAAGGTCGCCTTTGGATTACAAATTACCCGCAATGGGCGTGGTTGAGGTCACGTGACCGATTTTTAAAAATTATCTATTTGCAATCAGTAAAGCTAGGTACTTAAAATTTCATGTTATGATTAATAATGAGGAGTATTATTGTGTGTGTGGTAGATTAAGGGGATATGTTCGGGACACATGACCTTTTTAAATTTTGCAAAATAAGTGATAATATCTTGGAAATGGAGCAAGATAGTGACATAGTTGCAATGGAAGACTAATAGGAAATTGTATATGGCATATCGAATGACATCATCATGGGTGACTTGAAATGACCTTGGAGGTCACTTTTGCTGTTTGAAACCTTTTAAAGTCCCATACTAGTACCTCAGGAAATGTTGTATTTTTTATCTGGAATATCTTCACACATATATCAGAAGGGCACACGGCTTGTATTTCAACTGTCTTTTTGAAAATGACGGACTTCTGAAGGTCACAGGCAGTCGCATACACTGTAAATGTGGTAATGTCTCGGAAGCGGTGCAAGATCTAGTCTAGGGCTTGCCTCAATCAGCTTCTCATCACGATCAGATCGTTGGCAGTACTGTGCGATCACATTCAATCGAAAACAAGACTGATCACGATCATGCAGCTAATTGCTAAGCTATGGATAAATTTACGTCAGTCTGCACAGCTGCGTTGAACTGTCTGAGTATCAGTTGTCACTGCCGCCGCACAGCGCTTACTATGATGTACAAACACATGGGGAGAGGGGGATGGTGGGGAGTAGCGAGTCAGGTGCGCCACTGATCGCGATCATTTTGTTAAGTCATTGAGGCAAGCCCTAATGGAGTCATTACTACTACAGACCACTAATAGGAAGAGCGGCAATTCGAATGACCTTGAGTGACGTTTGAAGTCATTCACCTACTGCAAGCCTTTTCAAATGTGATTTTTTTGTACAGAAGTGACCTTGTGTTAGAATAAGCTGGCTACATGCCAGCTTTTTGCGCACGTTAGTATAATTGTCATATTACATAATATTCAGATTTAGGTAAGCACTGTTTCTGTTCAGTGTATCTTTGGAACTGTTTATATGTGCTGCTGTCGTTAGAAGTTGATGCTGGGTTGAGCTGGGTTGTCTAATGATGGATACTCCATCCCGGGCACGGACGACCGTGACGGACATGATGGCAGGTGGTGAGTCACCTGCAGCCGGTGCTGCCATCAAGCCACCTGCACGGCGACTGAGTGTCGGCGCAGTCTCGTCATTGTCACTGGAGGGCAGCGTCAGCAGCAGTGGAAGTGTAGGCCAGCCAGACGGTGCCAGTGGCAAGCATGGCTCTCCAACTATGGAAGCTCTTCCTTCTGGATTGTCTGATGTATCTGCTGCTACTGTGTCTTTACATCACCAGACCGAATGTGAGTTTAACTCCAGTTCTACACTTTTCCACTGGTAAAAGCACTTAAATGTCTTACTGTTGTCAGTCTTTTAGTATTAGATTTTCTAAATAGGTTACTTGTATTTCTGATGCTGATTCATACGGGCAAATTTTAAGGTACGTAACTTAGTTATGGCATCAGTTCGTACTCGAGCGGGCATGGCACGTGGTATCAAGGCATTGACTGATTTTACCTGCCATGTGCATGTTTTTTTTCTGAATGGAAAGAGCTGTACCACACCATAATCTAGTATGATTCAAAGAGAATTTGCTTTAGCTCAGTTTATTAGGCGATCCTGGTAGCAGTCGTGTATCCTCATTAGGGAATGAACAATACCACTACTTTACTTATACCACGATAGCGATACTTTAATCCACAAAATGATATCGATACTGATACCAAGATTAACGTCACGTTTGAGGGCGACAGTCGACTATTGTTAATTTTTTTACCACATATACAGTGTGAATTCAGTTAAGTCAAGTCACATATTGACTAATAGGCTAATAGAAGACGCAGTGATGTTAACTATCGTTCATAGTTGCATGAATGTAGATAGAAATGTAATTGTCAAATGCTGAATCAGAGTGGCTACATGTCCTGGATTTGACAAGAGAACGCTGGTCGTGACAACAAAGGCCACCAGTAAAGCATGGAAGGGTAGCGACTGATAACTTAGATAACTTGTGGGTGAAGGAGTGGGGGAGATGCTGCAGTCAGGCGATGGAGACTGTGTTTGTTAGACGTCTTCTGCCGACAGTCCCCAATCGTCGGGTGTTGTAATTATAATCTGTAACTTCGAATGATGAAGCTGCACAAAGACTTAGTGGGCTAACACAGTGTGCTTCCACCTCTCTCCTTTCTGCTGTGCCTTTTTGGTGTGACGTGAAGCACAACTTTTCTCTGTCGCTGCATGCTGGATGGCTGTTTACAGACATACGTCAAGCTGAAAAAGGGCATTCACATTATCATCGCAGTGTCTGGCCTAGTATCAGCTGACAGTGCTGATAGTTTGGTCTATAACACGGGTTGTCTGTGTGACTGCGTGAGACGTTGGCATACTGTGGCTAATCACATAAGTGAATTGAGTTTGTTTTTTTGTGTGAGCTTACCACTGAGGATAGCTACTTTGTACTAATTAGTCTTGGGTCCAGAACAGACCATGGAAAGGGCCCCAGAATGAACTTTTATGGCATGGCCTGTGTCCAAAATGCAAATCTGTACTTTATTTATGTTAATATTAAAGAACATAAATGATGCAAAATGTAAACTGCTTTGCACCACGGTCGGCTAATCTCGGCACTTGCTGAGCGCTTGTCATTTTTTGTGGTGTCATGTCCTTGCATTGTTTACATTTTGCCCATATCAGCACAGTGTGACGTATGATTTACTGTGCTGTATGAATATTTTTACTTACTTACTTAATTATATATGTATGCCCAAGAAACAATCTCATTCTTACATTGGCGAGAGATATCTGTGTGTTAAGTCATTGTTGTTTTTTTCCAGATGAAATACACCTTGCACCAGTTTGTTTTGTTCATCAGTTTACTTCATGTCTGTAGCTGCCGAATTGAATTCTATGAAGCTGTTGGTGCAAAGAGTGATAGCGACATTGTCTCAAACACTTACCGACACCCAGTCATCATCACTGCTTGATCTCAAGTCTCTTGCAGCTCTCGGTAAGCAAACGTCTTTGGCTTGCTGTTGACTGCCAGTGCAACCTACAGACGTATTTGTTGAGAGCAGGAATGTTGCTGTTGTTAATATTATTTGTTAATTTATTTTAATGCTATTGTCGTCAGTGAGGACAAGCAGGTAGTAAAACTTTAGTGTTGTTACGGTAGCAGGAATTTGCAACTCGGCCGGTGGCAGTGTTTTTTTGACATGCCACTGCAGTGGCAGTGGCAGTGGCGGTGGCGAATATCTGTCGGTGTCAAGGCTAGGGTTGTTAATTGGAAACAGGTGGATGTCACGGCTTTAAGATCGCTCCCGCTGTCCTGGAATGCGCTAATTGCTCAGTGCACGCGATGGTAGGGGGTGCACTAAGTGAGACCGTCGCGACGGTCTCACTAAGTGCAATGCCTAGACTGTCCCTGCTGTATCGGCAGTCCTGTCGTTTGCGAGTGGGGAAGCAGACGTGCGGGGAAGGGCGGGCGGTGTCTCGCCATGCGTTCACGCAGGGATCAAATGATGCTGTGGAAGTGAGGGGCAGTTTTCAAGAAACAGCGCCAAGAAAGACCTCTGAGAACACTGTAAAACACCGCGATGGCGGTGTTGGTTTGGTGGTAGCTAACCATCGTGGTGGCGGTGAAAGTTTGGTAGTCGTAACAACACTATAAAACTTCGCTGCAACAAAATAATCCAGTTCTTTACTCGGGGTGCTGGTTAACAGAGGTTGACTTGTAAGTTGTAAAATGTTTGTTATTATTAGTGTTCAATTACTTTATCACTTCTCACCAGCTGTGATGATTTCACTTAACATTTGTCGTTACTGTTGTGTAATGTCAGCTAAATAATCTGGACCAATCAGTAGCAGAAATATACTTGTTTCTCACGTTTTTTTGGAGAGAGATAAATGTTGGTTTGAATATTATCAGCCAGTGTCATATTGCTGAGATCAACCTACGTAAGATGCATAGTGTTGACAGGTCTGTTTGTTGTGATGACTGTTTTTTCCCAGCTCAAGATGATCAGGTGTTGGTCAGCTGCATTGACAGTCGGAATGCACCTGCATTGTATGGCAGTCAGAAGACAAAGGTAACTCATAGACTGTGTGCCGTTGTTTTAGGTTGCCATTGGGACATATTTAAAACTAAATCATATTAATTACCTCCATAAAGCAAGGAGATAATGAGATGCTATTGGTTTTCCTGTATGTCTGAGTGTTTGTTAGCAGGATTTCCTGAATCGAAAATTTGTGAATAGATTTTAACCACGCTACAGAGTATGCAGTCCAGCATAACTCAGTGCCTGTTCCAAGCCAGGATAAATCAGAAGGGTTGCCTCAGGGCATTCAGCATTAATGTGGTGGGGACGATGGAGGCAGAAGAACTGGCAAACCAAATGAGCAGGAATCCAGTTGAAATGTCAGTGTGGATGCCTCTATTAGCTGAACTCACTCAGAGCCATATCAGAGATATAGTCAGGTTCCAACTGTTGTTGGGAGGTGCTGGTGTCATTTTAGGCCCTAGTTGGCCATTCACCATTGGGGTCTGGCTGTCTTGCAGGCTCCATGTTGCTGGCTGTCACCCGCGACTTATTGACAGTATGGCGTCGTGGCACCTGTGACATGTTCCTCACACCTGGTTTTTGGCTTACCTGCATCGTTCTGGATAAACGCCGTTAAACGGCTGTTAAATGGCTGTTGTTGGTGTAATGAATAGGTTTTTAATGAAATCTGTGGAATGGGTTCACTTTGGTACAGGAACAGTTTATTAGATTATAGAGTTGCTCCCCAGAAAATGTGCTTTTGCACCCCTTTGATCTTTTTTCCATTAGCAGAGCTGAAACTGTGAAATATATGCAAGTGATATTGATGTCGTTTTGTTGGACTCGTCAAGATATGTCATCGAATGTAAAGATAAACATTACAGTGATTTGTGCTGAAATGGCTTAGCAGGTAAAGCATTTTAGGCCACATTGTATCTAGCGATAGCGGCCTATAGCTATGACTGGTAGTAGCATAGTCGGTCACGGTTAGTTGTACATGTTCATGAGCCCTGCAAAAATGGCTGAACCGACCGATATGCTGCTTGGGATGGTGTCTTGCGTAGGCCAAAGGAACCATGTATTAGATGGGGGTGCAGATCCCCCAAGGGAAGGGGCAATTTTTGGGGGTAAGCAGAGATCATTGCAGCAGTGCATTGGCATGACGTGTCAAGTTGCCTTAGCCAATTGTAGGCTTGCACTGAATGCCTAAAAATAGCATGCGCATTCAATTGCTTGATGCAGTATCGACACTGTATCGACACATTTCTGTGAGCTGCAATTGCTCTAATGTTGAAATCATTCAAACGAACTGATTACTGGCTACAAACGATTGAAGATTTATGCACCCGGACGATGCGGCCTGTTGTCAAATTACGTCCACCACTACATAGTTTTGATGTTTTATTCTTTTATGTTTCTATTATGTAGCTTATTACTGTTCTTGTGCTGCCCACGGGCATAATAAATCGATGATGATGACGATTACATTGTTTTAGAAATGAGTTTGCCTAAACAGATGAACTCAATAGTTTGTTGTTTTTTATCTTCTTGTCGTAAATGAAAGGCATTTGTTAACAGTGATTATTGAAGTGTGTTACAATATGATACGAAACTAAGCATTTGTAATTTTATCTGCAGGTTGAACGTGGCAGTCATTAGCTAACTAGTGATTAACTAATTAAGTGGGATGTAGATAGAGTCATTTGATCTACTTTTTAAAATTTGGGTACTTCTTGTCTGCTGTCCAATGGGTAGATTAGTCGGATTTTACTGTGGCTGACAGGTTCCCAAATGGATTGCCTTGTTTGCATATTATGTTTTTACTGTTGTAAATATGCCTAAAGTGAATCAAATGCGAGTAAGTTATGTTGATGATGTAATTGAATATAGCATGGTACTGCTGGTGATATTCCAAAAAGTCCTCACCATTCCACTTTGTCTAAACGTGAGTCACTCAAGGTAAGCACTAAAGATGCTTTTTGCTGTGAATAGAGGTTCAGTGATATGGCCACTTGATTGCAACTGGTGATGTATTTAGTAATAATATTGTTGATGCCTGTTTAAAATCAGTTAGTGTATTGTTTAGCCATTGCTGTAGTTGCTACATTAAAGATGCAGAGGCTGTGTTGGTAATACCACTGGGGAAAACCTGAGTGCCTTCTCCATAGTGTGCACATCCTAATTGCCGCCAGCAAGGGCATGCGAGCAGTAAAACTTGCTCCAGCTGAGTCCTCCAGTTCTTGAATGAGGGTGCCAGTTAAGACAGGTTGACCCATATAATAACAGTTGTGTGTTTGTGTGTGTGCTTTTGTGGCTACATTATTGAGTCACTTAGCTGTAAAGTCATCACCAGAATGAACAGTGTATGGACCGACCATATTCCATTTTCGTCTTTGACAGAAGATTAACAACGTGTTAAGTTTCAGACTTAGAACATAACAACCTGTGCTATCCGTCACAGTCAGTTAAGGACAATTTTGTTGGATTGAAGTTTTACTGCCCAGTGGCTTTTTGCTGACAGCAGCTAGTGTGCTCAGATTATGGAGATGATGTTAGAGTTGTCCTTAGTAGCGTTATCTGCACTGTCTGTTTATCATCAAGTTACTGACTTAGAAAGAGACATAAAACTGCAGATAAAGGTGATGTGTGCAGGTACAGAAGCAGAATTACAGGTACGAGAAACGACGAGCGACAAATGAGCTACTCAGCGTTCTCAAAGACCCGTCAATTGTCATCATTGCAGACTGGCTAAAAGTCCGAGGGTCACTCAAGAGCTGGACAAAGCTGTGGTGTGTCTTGAAGCCTGGTATACTCCTACTCTACAAGAGCGACAAAGCTAAGGTAAAATATTTGGCAGTAACAACCCTGTGTAGGCTCCAGAAGGTGTCTGTAAGTTTTATATTGGATCACAACCTGGTCTGTTTCCCGGCCAGATTTTGGATTGGGTGTTTTGGATTAAGAAGATTGTAGGTTTAATTTCGTAGTGCCATAGTCAAGTGATTGTCAGGGAAGACTGTCTGTAAGGGTTTAACTTGTCTGTGTAGAATTTGTCTTTGAGTAGTGACCAGTCAACAGTGCGGCAGTAACACTTCACTAGGGCCCACAGTTTTCCACTGGCCACAGAATTCCGAGCCGAGCTTAGCCGCGAAATTTACCCATTTCCACAAAATTTACCCATTTCCACGGAATTTTGCGGAATTTGATAAAACAGCCGGTGATTAATTTGATTGCTAATGTGACAATGTGATACAGTGTAAACAAGGCAATTGTAGATATCACACATTGCCCGTGGCCCACTATAATTCTCAGCGGCTCATTACTCCTTTAACTCTATACATGTATAATTCCTTAACCGAAGTCCTGTTAATGATAATTTAACCTCGCTTCTTACGTCCATGCATCAATGTATATTTGTTTCTCTGCCAACCTTCACGATTATCATGGTAATAATAGCTATGGCAACCTGCGTGTGTTTCAGTAATTTTTCCATTAGTCGTCAAATTTCTTTGTTCCTCTTTTACCTTAGTTTGCGAATAAATTTGAAATAGTTATGATGATGTCCTTTAATAATAGGAAATTGAATTCTGTCTAATTTCATAGTAAATAAGTAAATTTAAGCGAAATCGGTTCATAGCGAAATTCATGCTGCTATACGGCCCATTATAGAAGTGACACATGATGTCATCCACTATACCGAAAGTACATAACATATCACAACAACGCCGGAGGATGACCGAGCCATGGCCATAGGCAACATGCACAAGATTTTGTAAAGATTGCACGTGTGATTCCGAGATATCCCCGTGGACAGACGGACACACACACACATATGTCCATAAATACTCATCACAATACTTCACAACTGCTGCCATGGGGGAAGTAACAAATCCAGTAAAATGACTTACTTTCACTTGGCTTGTGGTCGAACACATTTGTTTCTGCTTTTGTGTCGGTAGAATAGACCCGTTCTATTTCCAGGCCGGAGGTCGTAGTAGGCGACCGAATCTGGCTTTAGTTTTTTGGGTTCATTTCGTGTTGTAGTATATTTTGTTATGGATGCATGCTTGCTTTTGTTGTGTTTGTTTCAGTTTTTTAGTACTGAGCCAAGAGATTGGCTGGGAAGAATGTCTCCGAAATGACCTATTTTGTGTCGGTTGGGATGTAAAACCTTAATCAATCATTGTTACCTGTCATTGTGTTTTTACTGTCATAGATTCAGCTTTGGCTTTTATGTTATTGCTAGCTGTTGCCAAGAGAACTACCAACACTGTCATTTTATCTTCTGTAGACCTGTTTTTATGCTTAGCTTTTTGCTTTGTTGCTAGTCAAGTCACTGGATCGCCACTGTGTTGCTGACGTCCTGTGAACTGCTTGAACGTCCGTCCAAGAAAGATGGTTTCTGCTTCAAAGTCTTTCATCCACTTAATCAGTCTATCTGGGCCACAAAGGTGAGACATGTTTTGTGTTATTGAAGAAAATGCACGTAAAAATTTTGATAAGTGTTGTTGCATTTTTCTCGAAATTATTTGGCATGTCATTTAAGGGTGATTCAGCAGATAGTTTGCATTTCCATGTTATATATATATATGAAACTGAAAATATCACTTTGTATGTCTATGTGTCTGTTCTTTGTTACTGGCAGCATTGTGCATGGTCCATAATACCGTTATTTCGGTTACTTGAGGTTTTTGCCTTGCAAGGGCGACACATTGTACATTGCAGTCTGGGACTGGGGTGAAATTTGACTGTGGAGGTCGACTCCTCCATGCCAAATTTCTGAGTACTGGCGATGGTTTCAGCCAGCACTTGGTAGAAACAGCAAGTTCTGCATAACAGTAGGCCCTGTTACCACGACTGCTGTTCAGTTGTATGCTGGCTTTATTGGAACTAGCAACCCTCGCTGGTGAGAAGTGCTGTAAAAGGGGATGAGTTTCTTTTCTTTCTCCTGTTTCTTGGTTACATAAACCTGAGTTTGCCGGTTGCCATTTGATACTGAAGAGTGAATGGTAATAAAGGTTTTATGTTGTCAAATGCCATTCCCAATGTCAGCTGTTGAAGCTGTCACTGAATGTCATATCTTTTCTTCGTCTTCTAACTGACTCTCGATGAAGGAGACATCACTGCCTTTTCATCCATCGTTTTGATACCAGTGCCTGTGCTTTACTGAATGTACTTGTTGAGTCTTTCAGTGGTACTAACAAGGTGTCGCCCTCAGGTTATATAACACTACTGGCCCGCCGCGTGCTGCCCCTGGTGAGATACGTTGACCCGTGTTACAGACGACAACAAATAATAATGATGCTGTTAGTTGTGATGATAATGAAATAGTCATTGCATCAGTACCAGACCAGCAATAATGACGTCAGTGTTTGTAATCATAGTGTTGATTGTCTCTGTCCTCATCATAATTTAGTTGTTATATTAGTTATGTTATTATTACGTTACTAGTATAATGTATTCAGGGTCCAAATGGTGAAAACATCGGTGCAATAGTTCAACCGCTGCCTTATTCACATCTGATATTCCGGGCACCATCAGAAGCAGCAGGTTTTGTCTGTCATACCTATGCCCGAGTGTTTGTAGTATTTAATGTAATAAAGGTTTTTGAGTTGTAATTCTTGACAGTTAATATTTACAGCTTTCTAGTTTATATAGTCCTTTTTATCCATTTTCATATATATATATGTGTGTGTGTGTGTGTGTGTGTGTGTGTGTGTGTGTGTGTGTGTTGGCTGTGTGATACCAGTGCCACTTTTGATTTTATAGTTAATTTGTTGATTGGATTAATTTATTCCTTACTTTTCTCTGCTAATTTAATCACATTTG
>Ga0209780_1003322_pt1 | contig 11936 bp, 8 predicted proteins | sample WorMetexBAHAMAS2_FD_187384 | JGI IMG/M metagenome (GOLD analysis project Ga0209780, IMG submission 187384) | Marine gutless worms symbiont microbial communities from Max Planck institute for Marine Microbiology, Germany - Inanidrilus exumae... | ecosystem: Host-associated > Annelida > Digestive... | reverse complement strand
GATAGTGGAAATCCGGCCGGATCCGGATAGCCGGATCGGATATCCGTCCATCCTTAATAAAGACGATAATTATGATGACGATAATAACATTAATTACGATGACAATAATGATGGTTCAATGAACTCCAGGAGCGCAGGTAAGCGATAGTGTGAACAGTGTCATAAGAAAACTATTAGAGTTCCTGGGTTATCACGTGACATTGTTTGTGCGATCCTCGGTTTAGCCATCTTTGTAGAATTCCGACTTGTGACAGACGGACAGACAGACACACGATGACAGCATATACCGCACTAGCATAGCGTCACAAATGGATGAAACCATCTGCAAATTCTGTAACTGCCAATGGTAATGATACTGCAATTTGTATGGATTTTATGACAATGATTACAACTACCACAAATACCACTAAGTTCACTACAACCGTTCTTTCTTACTACTGATATTACTACTGATATTTCCTTGTTTACCAATAGTCACAAACTGACGGAAATGTACCTTGTCTTTGTATGTGTTGAGTTCCTCAACAAGTTCTTTTTCTTTCTTTTTCAGAGTCTCAAGTTCGCATTTTGTCAGTGCATACAGCTGTATGATTCAACATGTAAGACACAAAACAAAAGAAAGCTTAACACAACAACTACGTGGTATGTAAGGTGCAAATAATGAACAGTCATCACCTACGCCCCGAACAGCAATGTTTCCATTAACCATGCCTCTATAACTCTTTGCTTCCATGTCAGCCTGCTTCTACTCTGCATTCTTCCAACAAACAACCAACTTCTTCAAATCCCGTGCATTAACACCAAGTTTGGTCAGCGCTCATTCACCTACTGTTCACAGAGAATATGGAGTGAAATTCCTGCTAATGTAGCTACTGTAAGCATTCGGCTTAAATCTCACTTCCTCAGTCAACTGGCCACTCACTGACACAATCAACTCCACGTGGTCTGTGTGTCTATCTGTCTGTCAGTGTGATGGTCACACAAATGTGCATTGCAAAAACGGCTGAAACGATTGACATGTAGTTTGGGGACTGACTTTTGTGGGCCCAAGGAACCATGTACTAGACTGAAGTGGAGATCCCCCACGGGAAGGGCAATTTTGTGGGTTATCCAGCCCACTTAAAAGGATTGTGAGTCTCAACAACAACACAACATGTGATGCAGTCTTTCGTCAAAATTCTACGACCACTTGCTAGTATTTTTAATAGCTCAGTAGCCAACGTGTCAACGTTCACCTATCTCTCAAATACCAGTATGATAGCAAATGCTGGAAAGTGTTAAGACAACAAAAGTGATTAGCGTCAGATTGACAGAAATGACAGAACCTGCTGTTGGTCGGAATGTTCCTGTCTATGTGTCTCTAGTTCGTGCCGCGTCTCTTTCAACTCCAGCTCTTTAGTGATGGAGTTCATCAACAACGATTCCTTCAAATAAAAAGAACAGCGGAGATGTCATGACTTCGTATTTCGGCGGGACTGTTCACTGTCTCAGTACTGTGTTACTCAGGAATCAGGATGTTATGTATTTCCAGTTTTGTGGATGATTACACGTTTTCATGTAATACAACCAATGGGCCAGAATCAAAGGCAACTTTGTTTCATACAGTTCACCAGGTGGCGGCACCATGAGTAAAGCTGCTGTCCATAACTGCAGGCTTGTTTCATCATGAAGACTGGTCTACCCTCACTGTAACTTGCATGAAAATAAGCAACCTGTTATGCTGGGTCCAAAATAATAAACGTCAATAAACAAGTATGCTTTTTTGGTACTATAAAAGTCACTAGCTCATATTATTCATAATGTTAAGAATATATACCACATATTGCCTTGCCACAAAGTCAGACACAGCAGATAAAAACACTGAAGTACTAGTAAAATGGCAAAGACACCACACCTGATATTTCTTCTCGGACATGTGAAGCTCTTGACGCAAATGTTCGTTGTCATCTTTAACCTCGTGAATCTGCCGTTCAAGTTCTGTCAGCTGAGCACGTGTCTCCTATTGACAGCAATCAATGGCAACCCATTTATTTAATTTCATTTCATTTATACTTTGCCCCCCCCTCCGGGATAGGTGTGATGTATTGTGATGGGCGTGTCTATATGTTTGTCTGTTCGCTTGCACATAGTTAGTTAGTTGGAGTTTAACGTCCCCTTTAACACAAATATGGCTATATCGAGACAAAAGGTCGAATGGAGAGCTATCCCTACCCAGTGAAGGAACCCTGGCCGCCTTTTTGTTCAGCAGCCACCCAAAAAGGAAAAGGGATCGAGAAGCTCATTGAAATTATTACACTAGCGCCTACAACAGGGGAAGACAACTATCACACCACAAGAGTAAACTAAACCAAATACAACAAAACAACAGAATAAATCTTAACTAAGAAGTACAGACAACACAAAATGAATGCAACAAACTAAACCCAGGTTTGGTCGCCTCCTACGACCTCCAGCCTGGAAATGGGAGTCGCTTGTACATAGCTGAAACTCTATCTGGACTATTAGAATGGTTGGCAAAGGTCATTATTACATACCTTGTGTGCCTCAGTTTCAATGTTGAGCTGGTTCAAGTACCATTTGGTCTTCAGCTCCTGGGCCGTGTCCAGCTCTTTCTGTCTCTCGACGTCTTGCTTCAGTGAAACGAGTTCTGATGACTGGCAAAACAACAGCAAAAAATGCACAAGAATACAAACAGTTGGCATTCAACAACAAGTAAATGGACTCTGATGCCACGGCATCGACAACGACATGGATGCCTTCATCACCTCAAAGGCCGGCTGTGACCTTGACCTTTGACCTTTGACCTCCAGTATCTAATCAGGTCATCTGTAGGGGGTAGTACATACATCCTGTAAGTTTCGTCCAGACTGCTCAAACCATTCATGAGATATCCTGGTAACAAGATCTATCCGGATGTATGGATGGACGAATGTGGCAGACAGACAGCCCAAAAACACAATACCTTATCTGACACTGTCAGATGGGAAATGCATAAAGAGCCAGAAGAATAGAGCATTCTGTCAATACGATGACCCACTACGGCCTAAACATTATTACTGGCCTGCCTAATGGGCCAGTATTGTTTTGCTCGCTGGTATCTGTCGGCATCTGTCGTTTGTTGTCGTCTAAACGCTGCCGGCGGGTGGGCAGGCTGGCAGTCCGGCCGCCGGGCCAGTCCGGCCGCCAGGGCGTGCGGGTAACCGACACTCCACGGCGGGCCAGTACTGTTACATCCCGTTAGGGCGACACGATGTTAATATGTAAGTTTGGCAATAATGCTCAGATACTTACGAGTACAAGTGCCATGTTACTTATTTTCAGTTTCAGTTATATTTGTCTGCTTTTACTGCAATGGCACTTCTGCTTTCTTCTGAAGCAAAACTTCAGAAAATTTAATTTTTTGTTCACACAACTGAACTCGACATACAAACTTCTGACCGCAAAATCAACCAGCAGTTATGTCCTATTGACAAAGCTACTGAATTAATGACTGAAAAGTGATACAAACCCTCTTCTCCAGCAAATCTTTCAGCTTCTGTTTATCGGCACGCAGTGAGTTAAGATATGTCGTGAGGTTATCTTTTTCCGTTGCAGAGTCTTTCATCGCCGCCTCTGCCTTCTGTAGTTTCTCTGCCAGCTCTATGTTTTTCTGCTCTGCCTGAGCATACTTCACTACCATGCCGTCTTTTTCCCGCTGGCTCTCATCTTTCAACTGTGTCAGCTGTATACGTACACAACAAAGACATGCACCAACAATATACAATAAAGGTACTCTCATAGTTAATCAACGACCATACAATCTCCAGTTTACTAGGCACATAGCCCACAGCTGATGTTAATCATAAAAACGGCACTAGCCTACCATTACTTTCTGCCAGGCCCTCAGTTACCTTCCCAGCTTCACATAGTCACTGCCCTTGTCTAGTACCATTTTATACAGCTTGGTAAACAGATGGAGCTGTGTGTGACTGTGAATGACTTGCCAAATTGCTGCGGATCAAAGCAGGGACCTCTAGATAACAAGTACAATGCACTATCTAATGCACCACCACCCCAGTATACAAAACATCACTGTAAATTTAAGGTTTTGATATCAAATCAACGCATGCCATGTCATTTATATAAACTCACAGACAATACTAATGACTAAGACAATAAAATACAGACAAACATATTAAACGTTTTTCAATGTCTAGTTGTGTGCTATGTGTGCAGATGACCATGGTCTATTTGTAATGAGTTTGACTGTGGTGTAAGAGATCCCAAAATCGAACCCCACTCTGGGCAATTGTTTATCACCACTGGCGGCGGGCCAGTAATAATAATGATAGCCATGGAGTGGATGTGATACAGTCCTGGGCACAGGCTGCACACCATTACTGCAGTGCCTAGGTCAACTCACCTTTTTGGCTGAGTATTAATTATAAATGGTGACGGTGGGCGTGGACGATAGCAGTCTACTGGCAGACTCACAGTGTATGTCAGTTGACTTGTTCCGATAGTTGGTGGCCACCTCACCATCTGCATTCATCAAGTACATTACTCCCGTACGGGACTGATGGTTGACTCTTTTGCAACTGACGTTTGTGCCAAGTTCAAAGTCACGTGACACAGAAATTAGGCCAAATATAAAAAATCCGGCCTCATCAAATTTAGATATTGTGCACTAGTGTAAGAATCCATTGTAAATTGCAGAGGAGATAGCTTTTGAAAATGGTCGAATTTCCAACTTTGAAGGGCTCGTGACCTTAACCTTGGATCGGGACAAATCGGGTCATACTGCATACCATCATGCATCACTCATCTAACTTTACATACACGCCAAATTTCATTGAAATCAAAGAAACTTTGTGGATGGGCGTACAGATGGACAAACGCACGCACACACTAACGGACATTTGAGACTGGCTTTATTAGGTCGACTCTGTAGAAGAGTCGACCTAATGAACCAGGTGAACTATCATAATGGACAGTATTTGAAAAGAAACTTTATGGCAGTATAACAGAGCTAATATATAGCTTCACAATTACGAGAAACCATTCATCTGTGAAAAACAATAAAGAGCAAAGCAATTAAGCAACAAAGTGATAAAATTGTCACACATGTGCAATGGTGTTCTTGATGACGTTGTCCTGTGAAAGCCATTTATCGTGAGCAGCTTTCCACCGCACTTGATTCTGCTTTATCTGACCGTTTAGCTGTCCACAAAAAACAACAACAACAAACTTATCTCATCCACGCCATGGCTATCAGTCCGTGTGAATAATTTGTGTAGCGAAAGACAAGTGACCCTGTGTCATGTAAGTCTCAAATCTGAGATGCAAGCAGTCACCAGGTGAACAGACAGGCGGATTATGACACTGAGTGGCCAACTCACTAGAGAGGTAAGATTTAAGCTAATGTTTAGAGATAACTAATGTAGCAGAAGCTTTGATATCGGCAGGGATTTCATTCCATATCTTGAGTAAACAGTAGCTAAAGAAACAAGGACTAAACTGAGTTCATGTATGGAATTTCAAGAATTATTAGTCAGCAAAGTATGAGCACATCAATAAGGAAGCAAAGTGTCATAAAGTTCAGTAGTAGGTTGCTGTGCAGCCACGATTCCTTTATGAACTGGAAGCTAATAAAGGATAATTAGTCACATAGTGCATACATCTGTCCAAACCTCAAGTATTTGCTCTTGGTAGTTGTCATTCTCCTCCTTAGACTGCGAATATAGTGACTTATAGTTATCCCGCTCGGCAGTCAGTTGGGTTAACTGAAGTTGCAATGCAGCCACATCAACTTCCATTCCATCGCCACTGTCAAGATCACAGTAAGTCTTCTGTCGCTGAGGGCTGTCCATGTCTGAGTCTAGAGTCAACACCGCTGTCGACGATTCAAGACCGCTGTCACTGGCCATGTATGCTGATGGGAATGTTTTGACAACAGAGCTAATATCTTCAGGCGAAAGTCTTGAAGAATAAGGATCAGATGTAGACGTATTTGTTGCACTTACAACAAACTGACCACCATCAACAATGTCACCACGTCTGTCATATTCAGTAGACAATGTGCAACTCTCTGCTTCAACGGCATTTGTAGTTTCTTTGAGCTGATCTGCTTCATGCTGACTCGAGGAATCCACATTGATTTTGCCATATACAGAGCTGGAAGTTGCTGATTCACTAACATCATCTTTCAGAGTATAATATTCATCATTCTGCTCAGTTGCAGCATTATTTATATCACTACAACTGTCAAAGTTACCATGATTTCCTGCTTCAAACAGGTCAACATCGTCAAAAGGAGCAAACCTGTTGTCACTTTTGTCAGCAAATGCCATATTCCCACCAGCAATCTACCGAAAACACCATCCACCAAACATCACATGTAAACACGTAAACATTATTTATTATGTAAGTTAATACACATAAAAAATGAATACAATATTGGCAGATGTTCTCAACAAAATGCTGTGGTGCTGTGGGCCTTCTGCCAAGTATTGTGTTAATAAAATTAAATGACATGAATAATAAGAAACAAGTAACAAATGGCAACTAAATGCTGAATAAGTCATGTTCTATTAACTGTAATTAGACACACCATACAATGTGTACCTGTATGAATATAATTCTATAATTCAATAATGTGAAAAAAATTAATCTGTCACCATGCTGGATTTCAACCATGACTGTCTGTGTTAATATTAACCATGCAATTATGTACGAACTTTGTTAAATGGGTCTGTAAATATCTATGTCACTGGAAGCCTCTTCCATGTGGACTGAAAATAATTATAAAACACAGCTGGCAGACTGCAAATATAACATAAATGACATTAACTACAGTCCATGCAGACTGGCAATTACACTGTCAATTGTTTAGTGTAATCGCTGCAGGCCAAACTTTTTAGGCAGTAACTGGCATATATCATCAATATGTGAATACGAGCTGGGGCTCGAATACAGGCCAGGTTTTGCAGTAAACAGTAAACTGTGTCAGCAGTTTGACATGGTACTTACGGCAATCAAAGGGCATGTTCATACAGCTTATTTGTTAATTTTTTTAGTAAGCATGCCTCAACAAAGGTTGCCTTTAACTGTCAGTTTTTACTGAGTAATGAATTTAGCAAAGTACGTCAGCGTTTGTGCAAATTAATGACGAAATCATGTTACTAAGTGACACTGCCAGAGGTAACGTTTTTAACGACTTATGTCTGTTTTTTGCTATACTGACACCATAATCAAGCTGCACTGGCTAGCGAAAGAGGTGTGGCATATTTTGTATCAATTACAACACAATCAATGACAAACAATCAAGAAAATCATAATTACACGATATATTGTTGTCGATTTAGTGAACTATCATCAATGCTGAGATAATCGTCAGCAATTTAAAACGTACCAAATCATTAAAACTAATTAAATGCATAAGATGTTGTTTACAATATCAGACCGTAGAATATATAACACATTTACAATATGCATGTTGATGCAGTGGCTGTATATCAGAACCCCGAAAGAAAAGCACTCAACAGGTCAATCACAAGGTGCGGAATCCAGTCCACACGACTAGTGTGTCCAGATGGCCAAACGGACTGGTTAGTCCTTAAAGTAGCCAATCGAAACCTTCCTCTTCGCATCGAGACAATTCTTGAACGAGATGACCGAATTACTGCCGACGATCGACGCTTTGTGGTAAACCGTTCCACCTCTCTATCTCATTGGACGTGTTCTGAAATACGCTCCAGAGTGCTTCGAAGTGCTACTGTGCCGTTCTTTTATGATAAAAAAAACGGCACAGTAGCACTTCGAAGCACTCTGGAGCGTATTTCAGAACACGCCCATTGTGAGAAGAAGAATCGGCATATATCCAGATGACTTTGACTTTTGACAATTTTAGCTGTATGTCGACTATGACCACGTGTAAAAGAAACTGATGGTAAATTATCGACTGAATGGAGTCAGTGTATATGTATACATCTTGAAGACTTAAAAGTAAGTCAGCATGATTACGCCGTTCTTCAAGGGTCCACAATTCTCATACGTTCGAGTCGAGTCATATGTCCATTGCTTTAGTAGTCAGTTACCATCCTTGTAAAGCGATGTTGAACACGTTCAAGGAGAAACGAAACTTGTCCTTTTCATAATGTGGCGACCACGCTGGAACACAATACTTCAAGTAAGTAAGTAAGTAGGGTTGTACCAGAGACCAGAGACTTATAAAGTTTCAGCAGAAGATGTGGAGTCTTATATGCTATTGTTCGAGCAATAATTCCGAGTGCTTTACTGGTTTTGGCATACGTTTGTTCAACTTTGTTGGCATGGGCCAGCTGGCTAGTAGGCCTAATTTTTCTTCACCGACAGCATCCAGTTTGTGATTATCCATAAAGTAATCAAAAACTTTATTATGACAGCCAAGATGCAAAACTGTACATTGAGACGTTTTAAAGGGCATCTGCCACATTTCAGACCACTGAGTGACATAGACGTTGTAAATCCCTCTGAGGCGTTAGACGATGAGTATCGTCATCAACAGCACCAAACAACTTTGTGTCATCAGAAACAGAGGCGGTTCTAGATATTAGGCCGGATAGGCCGTGGCCTACCCAAACTCGAGCCTGGCCTACCCAAATGGTGCGGGTCATCCCCATGATCAACACGTACACCACTCCTGTTGGTCTACCCAAAATTTGCTGAACCCATCGAGATGCAGTTTTGGAAGAAGACTGGAGTGGGCCATAAGAACCATATAATATGCATTATACGCAACTTGCATCTTACGTTCTTGTCACATAAGTCAAATAGGCCTATGCTTTTTGCTGCATACGTAGGTTTTTTTGTATTTCCTCAGAGGTATTGTGCAAACACACCATCTAGAAGTACGGGCACGCCGTGCCCACGGCAAAAATAAGATTGGCCACGCCGTGCCCAACGCGAACGTGGCCCAGAGTTCAGCCGTTTTTGCAGGGCTCACAAACATTACCAATAGACACACACTACTACACACAGACATACAGACCACGCTACTCCGTGTGTAGCAATAGGCTGCTATCGCTAGATGTGATACGGCCTAATAATAAGGATGATGCTAATATGACAGTAATAATACCATAACAAAAATATTAAAAATTTCACTAGTTAAGTTCTCATGAGATTCATAGTAATGCTCTTCTGATAAGTTCAGATTCAGAACCAGCATGCAGTAACAAAACAGACAGCAAGCAGAAATTAAACGGAGTGTGCAACAGTCTTACAGTATTATCGTTTTCAACATCAAAAAGATTATTAATGTCGGGACTCAAGACTGTTCTGTCTGCTGGCAATACCAGCGCTGTGCTCGTGCAACTTTGCGAAACTCTTTGGTAAAACTGACTGGACACTGCATCTCACACCAACTGATAGGCACCATTGCTGCACCTGAACACACAACTGTCACAACTGGAACAACGTATCAGCAATTCAAACGGTTTCTAAAAATTAGTTTTAGAGTTTTAGTATTTCATGAGTTCAGTTAGTTTCCCATAGGGTTTCAGTGGTTTTTATGTGTCTGTTTTTCAACAAGATATCTATTAAAACTGACGCAGCTACCAAACTTGACAAAAATGTTCTACCACGAGTCCTGGAAACCCATTTATTTTGGGGTCAAAAGGTCAAAGTCACAAAAGACACAAAAGCATTGCTCCAGTGATCATGAAGACGTGGACAGCGCTCAGCGACAGAAGACTTACTGTGATCTTGACAGTGGCGATGGAATGGAAGTCGATGTGGCTGCATTGCAACTTCATTTAACTCAACTGAATGCCGAGCACAATAACTATAAGTCACTTTATTCACAGACTGAGGAGAATGACAACTACCAAGAGCAAATACTTGGTTTGACCAGATGTATGCACTATGTGACTAATTCACCTTTATTGACGGAAAACAAAGTGCTCTGTCAGAGGAGCAGATGACATCACTATAAAAGTCTCGTGTCTTTTTCAATTTGAAATGTTATCACGACAGTATTAGTAGTCAGACTGTGAATAAACATTTACACTGAAACGGAGGATGAACACACCCCATACACACAACCATTTCATAGCCTACCTGTGTTAGTCGGCACCCCCAATTAAGAACTGGGGGTGCTGGCTAACATAGCGGTGAAGAGCTACGTTGATGCTAAACTGCTATACACTGCTTACTTACTTACTTAACTTACCTACACGCAGCCGTTTCATAGCCAACCTGTGTTAGCTGGCACCCCCAGTTAAGAACTCTGGAAGACTTTTAGAGTAATGTTTTGTTGGCTGCACGCCCTTGCTGACAGCGACTAACGCATTCGGACTAGTAAGTAGGTAAATGCTATAATACACCTCAACCGTGTTACCTACAAAGACAAATAACTGCAAAAAATATACTCGAAGATCACAATAGGAGTACACATAGTTACAAAACAAGTTACCAGATGAACTGGTTGCGACGACGACACCGAGTTCATTTTCTGCAGTTGTCAACACATATGATAAGGCGTCACCCAACGCCAGCTAAACCATATGATCGGAAACTTCATCGTATTTTAGTACACGAAGTAACCACAAAGTTGACTCAAAAATGAAACTTATGCGAACATCTTAAAAATAAATTAAGCAACCAGTCTGGTACTGGTATCTGAGAACTAGGTTAAAGTTACGGCGACGGATCTTTTGCAGCTGAAGGGTCACCTTTATCGGGAAGCATAACATGGTGCTGTGACATTTGACATGTGGCACCTTAGAAAAACACTTACTTAGTTAGTTAAAGTGAGCAACACTGCTTCTGTTAGGAGTACGGGTGGTGGACGAATAAAGAATGAGGCCAGGTCACAGATTGAGGTCAGATCAGTGGATTGTGCTTCCTTCAGTGCTTTGACGCTGTTGGCTGGGTGACGTCTGTAATAACAACCTGTGTGCCATTTATCCATAAAGGTTCTCTTCCAGGTCAAGTGGAAGAAGAACACCAACAGGAACCTGCTAACCCTGCTAACTCCATCTCACCCGCAGAACGGCTGCAAAAAATGGCAAATTCAATGACAATTTAACAACAGCACAATCCATTTCATCATTCATTAAGCAACGTGTCGCCCAAACGGGACGTAACTGCACTGGCCTGCCGTGCAGTGTCGGCCGCCCAACCATCACGCGCCCGACCCGCCTGCCCGCCGGCAGCGTTACAGAAGACAGTCGACAACGATCATTACTAGTCTGGCCCCCTACACTATAAGTAGGCGAGCAAGTAATAACATTTTAAAACCAAACAACATCTATGACTTAGATAAATGTAATCTTTAAAAATGATCACTTTACAGCCACTAGTTACTGTTCACTAGAAACTAAACATGCACTGACTTTCCATCATACCTACACTTTCACCTACTTTACTAAATAAGGTGCAGCCCAAACGGGAGGTAACACTACTGGCCCGCCATGCAGTGTTACTGTGGAGCTATAATTAGACTGCACTGCAGGTGGCATGACGTCATCGCCTGGCATGCGCGGGTAAAGCCACCTGCAGGTTACAGACGATGACAGACGACGACGACACACGATGACGACAGACGCCAGCAAGCAAAACAATACTGGACCCCACACTATGTGTAGGCGGGCCAGTAATAAACATGACATGGGTATTTCAACAGTTATTGTCACCATCACAAAAATGCCACTGTTTTCAAACGTTGCTAATGAAAAATAAATATGCTAATTCAATGACAAGGATACCACTCGTGCCACAATAATATCTCCCGGCCGAAAACACTTGTGCATCTCAACCTGAAAAAACACACATACTGCACACAATTATCCATCGCTTTAGTGGTCACGTAGAGCAATTCGTCCCAGCTTGCGTGTGTGTCTGAAGAATGATTTCTGAATGAAATGACCTCTGACACAATACATGGGACGCTGGTTCACCTTTACAGTATCTAGGTC
>Ga0209780_1003321_pt1 | contig 11939 bp, 10 predicted proteins | sample WorMetexBAHAMAS2_FD_187384 | JGI IMG/M metagenome (GOLD analysis project Ga0209780, IMG submission 187384) | Marine gutless worms symbiont microbial communities from Max Planck institute for Marine Microbiology, Germany - Inanidrilus exumae... | ecosystem: Host-associated > Annelida > Digestive... | reverse complement strand
CATCTAATTGCAGCTTACTACTCATCTATCGACCCCGAAGGGATGAAAGGCTGAGTTGGCCTGGTTGGTTGACCCATAGCGGACGGTTTACCCACATAAGCGGTCACCCGTCAGCTACAGGTCGGGCGCAGGACAGAGAAAGTACGCCGGCCGAAGACCAACGTCCTACCACTGAGCCACGCAACCAACGATAGCATCTACATGTCCTCTTTCTCCGCTGTTTTAACCACCGTTTTCCTTGTCTACCTGTGTCTGTTTACTTCACGGTTCACCTCATATGCCTACTTCCTTGTCTATCGGCGACTGCTTACTTCCTTCACTTGTTCCAGAAAAGAACGTCCTAGTTACGTGATGTGGTGTTACACACCAGACGCCCTTGCTGTCCGTCACCGAAGGATGGTGTAAAAGCATCGACTTCAGCCAGTCAAAATCCCCCTTCCTACTTGATTCACTGGCAAACTCACTGCTGAGGGAAAGAATATCAACTTCAAGACCATTGTACAACTCAACTCCTTGCTACTTCATGATCAAAGCCATATTGTCCACGAACATAATAACACAATTGACAGATGAACGAGATGTCAACCTGCGATGACTGTGTTGATGCATTCATAGAGCAATGACATCGCCGACGTACTGCAACACACAACCACCACCAACAGCAGACATCTGATGTGCTATGGCAGTGATGCTCTCATGTCTGAAGTGTTACATTACATTACAGCATAGTGATAACTGTTTCAAGAAACTTCAATTACTTCGCATAGTCAGCAGTTATAAGCGTTATCAAACAGAGGAGTTTTCAGCCGGCGTCTAAAAGCAGATGACAATATGGTGGATCTGATGTCTTGAAGAAGCTTGTTCCATACCGAGGCGGCCGCAATGATGAAAGTGTTGTCGCCAATAGAAGAACACTTGAGTAGCAGAGATGGATAGTAAGGATGATGCTGCTGAGTGAAAGTGTTATTATTATTATTATTATTATTAAAAATGTACTTACTTAAGTGACACTGTCATGCAGTACGCTGCAGGGGCACTTTACACAGTCAGTAAGGTACCGGCATATAACATAGGAGAAAACAGTGAATTGGCGACTAGTGGTCCAGAAAACTCGACGTGTGACATGTTACTCATGTGGCGTGTGACATACAACGATACAACGTGAGAAATGTACCTGTGGATGAGGTTTGTCAAAGGCTCAATGAGTTTCTTGCCGAGCCGTGGCTCCAGTGGCGTCAGCGCTCCAAACTATCAACGTCAGCATCACAACACCGCTAAGTAAGTAAGCAACATTTGTGAGCAAGTAAGTACATTTACGTTTCGCGCAGCCTAAAACTGTCACGGAGGCGCCATGACGATGTTGCGTAAGCTCTACTGAACAGAACAGTCTTCAGACGCGTACAGAACTGAGTTAGAGTTAAAGACGAGTCGTGAACATTCAGAGGCAGCGAGTTCCACAGGGTCGGACCGGAGACGGCGCAACTTCTCTGACCATATGTCGACGTTCTGGATCGAGGTACTGCGAGGTCGCCGCGTGCTGCCGAGCGGAGGTGGCTTCTGCTGGCGGATGTAGACACCGGCGTGCACAATTCGGAGAGGTACGTTGGTGCTGCCTCATGTAGATGTGTCAATATTCATAGACAACGGGCCGCACACCCGCACCGCAGTGACTGGCTCAACTCTGCTCTGTGTGTAACTATCAGCTTTCACGCTCTGTAATAGTCAAAATGGCGATGGCTGACTGTGCATGGTAGCTGCCTCAACACGGACTCACAGACAAAGTGGGTTGACTTGGGGTGAGCGTTGGCAGCCGTCTGGCACTAATTCTCCGCGTATCAAATGAACCATAGTTTCTAGCAATGGCTACGGTCAAAAACTGGCATTGTTTTCATTATTACTGGCCCGCCTACACATAGTGTGGAGAGGCAAACTAGTAATGCTCGCTGGTGTCTGTCGTCGTCTGTAACACTCCACGGCACAACGTAACTCACCAGAGGGCAGCACACAGCAGGACAGTACTGTTACAACATTGGCCATGTCTAGCAGTAGCCTCTTGTCAATTCCTGTGACATCCGTCCGTGCATCTCTATGGTCTTTTTTCTAACCCTAACAGGGCATGTGGCGCACACTCACTGTGACTCACCGCATGGAAACACGCAGACGCAACGTGGCCAGCGTACATTTCCGTCCGAGTATTATGAGGACAGCAAAATTGTCATTGTTTTTTAAGTCCTCAGGCACATAAATCTTGAGGATCAAAGACAGAATACAATAGGCCTATAGGAAGTAACATACGAGTAGCAATGTTGATGGTATTGAATTACTTCAACATTTCAACTCTTAGTGCAGTCCCTCTGTGTGATAGGTGAGCCTCTTGTCAATACTCAGGATATCCTCTGCTGATGATTTTACACCCGGTACCATCCGGCCTCACCTGGCGGAAAAAGCTTTCTCGGTCACTGGACCTCGTGCATGGAACGCTCTAAAAATGACGTTCGCAGTCACCATCGCGTGCCAGCTTTCGGACGAAGCTTAAGACACAATTGTTCAAGTTTTAGTTTAGGCCTACTGTTCTGGGTTTTTTCACTGTTTTACCATTTTTATCATGCAACATTTTTTATTCAGTTGTATGGCGCCACCGAGCCAACGTAATGGGTGCCTTATTAAGTTTGATGATGATGATGATGATAATGATGACTTCTCTGTCGAGACGCTGCATAATTCCGCCAATGTCTTTAAAAAATCTTGTGGACTCTTATATGCTCTGAGCACAGCCACACCGGTGCCCCTATCAGTAGTCATAAGCAGTGAAATACATGCAAGTAAGTAACTGCAGAAGCCAGTGGTACTGCAGACTACTCTGCTCACCAGCTTGATAATCTTGATGAGGACCCAGTTGTTAGTGGAACTTGTCATGAGCTTGAAGAACAGAGGAGCAAGTGACAAGTAGTTCTTGGGATTCTTACGCGCCAGTTCGCAGATGACGTTCACTGCGGCCGACTGTACACCTGCACCACACAACGCAGCAGCACTGTCCGTGAAGGCCAGCTACAACCTGGTACATCAGCTGAGATGGAAAACTATGTACCACATTATACATGCAGACCTCATCAACTGAGTATCTGTTTAATGGATATCATTTACTCAACCACGGCTACTTGTTTGCAGGTGTGACATCGGCTTTAAGGTTTTGGGATGGGTGACGTGTCCGGGTTCGACTCCCGGAGGCGGCACTTTATTTCGGTATGTAACCAGCCAACCAGGTCGACTCAGCCTTTCATCCTTTCGAGGTCGATAAACTGAGTAGTAAGCTGTAATCGGATGTGTGTTTCCTCGCACGGCGGCGCCATCTGGTGAAAGCTTACGGGGTAAAGGCCCGGTGTGGTTGATTGGAGCGGTGGTGTGTTTGCTAGCTGCATGCCGCAGGTCCAATTGTACGTTAACGCGTGCAATGGATGGCCGCAATTTGCGCTGCAGCACCATTGGCTCTTGCCAATCAACTGCCACTTCGTACGATTGTACAGCGCCTCTGAAGTTACGACCATATGGCGCTATACAAATGTGTATATTATTATTATTATTATTGTACAGCGTGGCTTAAGTAGTAGCGCTATAGAAGAATCTGACCTTTACCTTTTTACCTTTATGTCCTACCCAACACAAAAAAATAGATCGTTTCGGCGACATGAATCAATTCAAATGACTTGGTTAGGTGAACAGATTCAAATCAATTTTCCTATCGCTAGTAAATTAATTTTTATTTAACTCGTCATCTACACTTCTGGGAAATGATTGATTAAGACAACGTTGACGAAAAATGTCGCACGTCGAATGCTTCTGATCAGACCTCGATAATCAAAGATGAGAAGCGAAAATATAACACGATTAGTTGTTTACATGGCTACAAAGCTTACATCACAGTTCAAGCTCGGCACATGCCATAGCAACTACGTAAACAAAGAACCAAGACTGACGACAAATATACGTCCAGACAACATCAAACAAAAGACAGAAATCCGGAGCAATAACAGCACAACAAAATCACACACCAGGATCGGGATCTTCCAGTTTTTCCTTGAGCCGTGGGAACGCCGGCCGGAGAGCATCGGGAAACTTGAGGAACACTTTGTACATGATGAGGACGGCTTTCTTTCGTAGATAGGGTCGTGTCGAGGTCATCTGACACCATCAAACAACCATATTGATCATTTCACAAATGCACCCTCGTCGTTCTGCGAGATTGTTTCATGGACTCACGAGTTCAGTTCTGTTTTCCTGGCCTGCTCCGTCTGGAGTTATTCCAGGGTGGCACGGTGGCTTAACGGGTAGAGCGTTGGACCTGCGATCAACAGGTTGCGGTTCAAATCCTACTCGCTTCAAAGCCTTGGGCAAGTTGTTCACACCTATGTGCCTGTCACCAAGCAATGCAACTTGGTACAGGCCAAGGGGCGGTGATGTTCTGCAGCTGGGAAGGTAACCGCAGGCCTGGTGGAAAGTAATGGCAGACTACAGCCGGGTGGATGACGTATAGTCACCTGCGGGCTGACTGCCTGTATGCTGGGATCAGCTCCAGGCCCAACGCTCAGTAGCGAGTATGGGAAGCCTTTACCTTCTGTTACTCCAGGTTGGCCATGTGTACTAAGAGATCTTCACATCAAAATAACCAGAACTGTCCGACATCTGATTGACAGGCATTCTACTATGCAAACTGGTGAGAATGCAAGCAGAAGGATGGATAACAAGGACAACACTTAGAAGTTAATCTTCCCACCAAAGCAGCAGTCCAGTGTGCAGAAACTGTTCTTGTAATGACAAACACGTTTTTGTAACTGGAGCAGGTTTTTTACACAAAAGTCGTCAAAAAGATCTTCATATCATAATAACTTTCCCTGTCCCACAATTCACGTCTAGTTGATGGGTTACCACATATGTGGGAAAGCCGTCCGCTATAGGTCACCCAACTAGGCCAACTCAGCCTTTCATTCTTTTGGGGTCGATAAATTGAGTAGTGAGCAACTTTATCGGATGTGTGCTGGTCGTGCCATCTGGTGAGTGTTCACAAAGTTAAGCCGGTGCGGTTATCAATCGCTGTGCGCCACGTGTGGCAGCAATTTAGCTGAAACCTTCTGTATATAGCCTAGTGCCGCCATGCATGGCGGATGCTACTGTAGATTGCACGTTATGTCGTCAATCAAATAAACAAACATTATTATTATTATTATTATTAAAGTGATGAATGGACTGCAACCAGCGATGATCACTCACTGCAACTTAGCCTTTCTTCTTCCATTATCAACTGATGCGTGTACTCAAGTATTACTAAACAACAACTTATTACAGACGAATAGACAACAAGACGGATACGTATCACCAGTATGATTAGAAAAATGCCATACGTATGCCATATGTCAGTAATAAAGAGTACTTAAAGAAGCAACTAAAATGCAGTAATATGCAACGAAATTTCTCTGATGTGTTCCTAAAATTACTGGCCAACATTTCCACAATTTATCACTGGCAAGCGTGTAAACGTGCGACAGCAAGCACTGCACTGTTTTCTGCAGAAATAAAAATTCGTTTCTACGAAATGTTGCAATGTATAATGTTATTTTTGTTTGTCAACTGCCACACAACTTGAGCAACAGGTGAATGATCTTGAAGGTCACTCAAGGTCACCAGAAATGGCACCAATCGATTTATTGCACTTAGTTTAAACGCCGACATATGTCAATAGTACTGAAAAAGCAGACGTCGGACAGACACGTCCGACACAAGCGTACCGGTATCGGCAGTAAAAGGAAAGGAAAGGAAGCGTATTTATATATCGCCTCAGGCATGGATCACACAGTTTTACCTCCTACACCCAGTAGTCATTAGCGGTGTAAAGGTATCGCCGATGCAGTATCGCTATCACCGTCCATACCGATGTTATATACCATCTTATACCGATTCCGAGGTATGGCAACTTACTGATCGAAAGTCTCACCACGTGTCCGCTGCCTACGGCTATGTAAACTCACCAATGTCATGATGTCATTAGCAAGGTCTCGTGCCAGGTCTGGTGAGACAAAGCACGCCAGTCCGTTCAACGAAACGCCAGCATCATACATGTTCTGACTGCTCAGGTCCTGCACATGACAGCCAACTTACTTACTTACTTACTTATTACACAGCAGACAGTCAATTAGACACCAAGTCAGTGTGACTATGGTCTGTTTGCACCAAGCTCTGTTAACTTTAACCACAGGCAGCAGAGCTTTTAACATAGGTGCAATCGGTGCTATGCACCGCGGGCCCCTGCAGTGATGGGCCCGTTTTGGAAAATAGCAAATTATGACGCTTGATTTCCGTCCGTGCGGATGGAAAATAGCGAATCGGGGCCCATAAAAATTCTTGCACCGACATCTACAGAACCTACAGCGCCCCTTACCACAGGTCAATTCAGGGGTGTCATCAATGACACCCACGTCACGCAACACATCAGCCAATAGCAGTGCTGGAAAGTGTGTCAGTTAACTAATGGTTAAAGTAAACGGAGCACGATGCTACCAGACCTTGAAAACACATCAAAATGCAACTTGCCCCGGGCCCACAACGGACAGAATCCCAACAAAGAAACTTCAATGGATAATCGTAACAGGTTTGCTACTCAGCCACAGTGACAAATCAGTAAACACTAACAGCAAAGTATGCCGTATGCAGTTTCATGAAGACTTCGTACACACAGACATGGCAAAACATAGACGCTTTACTGCCAGTCATGTGTTAAAACAGGTTATCTGTGCTATGCAGTGAAAAGTGAAGTAACTAGAAAATGGACTTCCAACCGTCATTGACGTGGAAGCCTTTGCCACCTCGACAGCCTGCTGTCACCTTGACCTTTGACCTCCGGAATCTAACCAGGTCATCAGTAGGGGCGAGTGAATATTCATTGTAAGTTTCACTGAGATTGCTCAAGCCGTTCATGAGATACTGCGGTGACAAGATCTGTCCAGATGAACAGACAGACAAACAAATGGACAAACATGGCGGATGGACAGCCTGGAAACACAATGACGTTGCTGACTCTATCGAGTGGTGGATGGGAAATACTAGCTGAAACAGGTACATTTTGACAGAAAAATTGACTACTGTATTTCAGACAGAAAAGATTGATTGACTGAGTTTAGTTAGTTGAGAGTTTAAAAATAGAGTAGAAGGTGGGGAAGTGAAGAGATAATGAGGGAATTGCCGCGGGCCCACGCAAGGCTACGGATAAATCAATATAGAGCACAGTGAGTTCAATGAGTGTCAGGCACTTCACACAGTTCATCAATACTCCGGCAAGCGACCTTGCGAATCATGTTGGTTGTCAGCATCATAACATCAGTGCCTTCGTGAAAACTCTGTGACGCTGCCAGGTAACCGATTCTCTGTTCAATCAAACAAACGTAACTGAATCCTCAACAACCCATCACTAAAATGTACCACAACGGATTTAAAACGAGATCCGTTTTCTGTGTATTACTGATAAATGCCAAACTGTCGGAATTATTAAACTAATAAATCATGTACTTTTGCTTACAAGCTACATTATCACAATTTAATAATAACTTTTTTTGCATCAAACATTATCTTTTTAAACATTTTGTTCAAGCGCTTCTGACAGTCAGCTTTTCTGACAGGCTATGGAATTCATTGTACATCGTTCATACTCACACTAGGGTGTAGCTTGACCTAATTAATAAATGTCAAACTACATCCTATGTAGTTTGACCTAATTAACAAAGTCCAACTACACCATAGAGTGATTGTAAATGATGTACAATGAATTCCACGGCCTGTCAGAAAAGCTGACCGTCCGAACCTTGACTATCCGGGTCACACATCCCAGTAATAATTACTAAATAACGAAGCTGCTCTACTTCGAGCCCAATTACAACTCGAATGAGTGTCCCTCGATAAGTAATTTAGTGAATATATCATCTCAGAACACAGCTCTCCACCCATGAAATCTCAGTCTGACCGTCCGCTGTGGGCAACGTAGATAGCAGAAACAAGTATGAGCAATAGCTACACAGTAAACAGGCAGACCACAAAATTCACTATTCCTGTATACAACAATCTACAGCAGCACTCTAACATGTGGTTCATTATCATCGTCATATTTTTTAATGACTAGAAATGTGGTCAATTAGCGATGCATTGCCACTTGAGGCCGCCCGAGCCCCCAGTCCTTCAGCCTGCCCAGTTTCAGCGCAATCGAGCGATGCGCGGCTGAGTTATTGCTATTTTACTGATTTTTACCCCTAGAGGGGGCCTAAACACCACCACGGATCTTTGAGAGGGGTGGTAGGAATTCTACCAAATTTTTCGTGGACATAGACCCATCATCAGTCCGACACGCTATTAAATGGATTTAAGAAATATTGCTTCATTTTGAAACTATGACCAAAAATGTTTAGAAATCTAGTCCAAATTTCGAGGTTTTTGACCCCTGCAAAAATTAGGGATGGTTGGGCGAAATTCTCGCGGTGTGTTATCGAGTTTGACCTAGGCCCTTACATGTGGTATAACTTTTATGACGTTCTTCTTGGTTTGGACATTAGAGGTGGGATTTTTCAAAGACCGCAGCAAAACCTAAGGCAGCTCCGACTACTAACGTACATCGGGCGGCCTAATAAAGACTAGTCAATAAATGCAACTTTGATAATGGTACAACAGAAAATGATAATGTAGATAAGAGTCAATGATAAGAGACAGTAACTTGCTTTACTTACTACGTTTCAATGTGTGACTAGTTTAACTGCACATGCATGCTGCCGAGACGAGTTCAGACCAAAGACTACACCACATTATTACCATAGCTAGAACTCAGTCACTGGACCAGAGAGGAAAGGAGGCTGAGTTGGGCTAGATGACATGTCTCAGCTCACCTTTACAACTGACTATCAATAAAATGATCATCAAACCTTGTAAAAGTAAAGTAAAACAACAGTGTTTAGCAGTTAGCATCAACTTAGCTCTTCACCGCTATGGGAAACTCACATGCCATATGGGATCACACACTATTACCTGCCACCCGACAGAGGTGAGAATCCCGCCTTTACTCCCAGCTGAAGCACGTACTCGATTTCGCGACCCCGGAGGGATGCAAGGCTGAGTTGACCTATGTTATGTTAAAGCCACCGGCCGGGAATTAAACCCGCGACCTGTAAATCGCAAGTCCAACGCCCTACCGCTGAGCCACCACGCAACACAACATGGCAACAATGCAACATCAAACCTTGTGTGTGAACTTTGGCGAGCTCATCACTTCGATGATGTTGAATGCTGCCCAGCTCACATCATAACCTAGCATTTGTAACTGCACACACACACACACACACACACACACACACACACACACATATATACTGGTGCATCAGAACCACCATTGTAGCTGACCACACATGCTATGGTTTCTGTCAGGGTGACACATACACACACACACACACACACACACACACACACACACATGCAGACACTGTTTAGCTGTCCTACTTTTCTTCCGTTCACTCCAGGCTTGACTGGGTCCCACAGAGGACTGCCTTTGAGATAATAGCCGCAGGTTTCTCCCTTCCTGTCTACTAACCGATGGTGTCAGAGCACTGTGGAGAACTAACAGTAATGACTACAACACAATCAACACCAAGTCATCCTTTTTTGATCCACCAATTGTTGTATAGGTGCATTCACAAATGAGTACTGACGACTTTGAGACGAAAGAACTGAGAAAGATTCTGCAGGTTTTGTGGACAGCAAACAAAACAAATGAGTGGGTTCTTAACAAAGCTGGAGTAAAAAGGGAACTGTTAGACACTGTCAAAGCAAGGAAGCTAGCATACTATGGTCATACCATGAGGAAACAAGGGAGTTGCCTGGAGAAAGAGATAATGCGAGGAACAATGCCAGGTGCACGCAGGCGAGAAAGACCATGCATGGCCTGGATGGACAACATCAATGCATGATCACGACTCCCTGTGGAAGAGTCAATCAGAATGACAGAGGACAGAGGTTAATGGAGAAAGTACATCCATAATGTGGCCAACTCTCAGATCGAGGATGGCTAAAGAACAGAACAGAACTGACACCATCCCTTTTGTCAGAACAACTGTAAACAAGTACGTCAGTCCTCCTTACTGTACACTGGCTGAGTCATATGCTGCCCCTGGTGAGTGGTGGTGAGTATGCCGACGGGAGAGATAGACAGACGGACAGACAGATGCCGGACCACTACATTACACTTTCGCTAGTTGAGACCAGCATAATAACTGGTGCATGCTTTACAGGTTCAATGACCAACCAATCAGTGCATGTCAACAGCAGCCAAACTGAAAAGAAACATCAACAACTTGACTCACAAACATGCCAGAATGACATGGAAACATTTTCAGCTCATGACTAAACACTGTCATCTGTTTTGAGGCATCACTGTCTGCCCAGACAGGCTTGCAAAAAAACTGAAAAACATGAATAAATCACGGACAGTATACTACTCCACTCACCAGTTGGGGAGACAGTTGGGCTTAGGACTAGTGAACCTTTGGACTAATAATGCACAAAAATCACGTTACTGCCATTATATGGGTCGACCTATGTTAGCTGGCATCCACAATTAAGAAGTAAAGAATTTTGTTGGAGCAAAGATTCACTGCCTGCACGCGCCAAGAACTAGCACATTCAGATCAGGCAGAAGACTGAGCTGTGAATGGTGTTATCCACACCAACTCCAGATCATACCTGGGACATGAGTTGTTAAAATAAATCAACTGCACCTAGTAGACTGGAAGATTTTTAACAACAAAATATGTCTACATGAAGAAAACTTAGCTAAGAACGCCCAGAATAACAATACAGATTATATATAACTGATCTGTAACCAATCAACTGACTCAGAACCGGTTTTTTCACCGCAAAGTAATCTCCCATTACCGCTAATGGGAGATTAACTCCCATTAGTTAATGGGAGTTAATCTCCCATTAACATTAATGAAAGATTAATTTGCAGTGAAAAAAACGGCCCTCGGTGTTGTAAATGACCGGATAAAAAACTGTGACTTACATATGTGAGTTTGTTGACAGCATTTGCCTTGACGACCAAGTTGTCTTGTTTCAGTTCCTGCTTTATCTCGTCCAGGCATTCCGCTATGTATTTTGACTACAAGTTATCACATTACACAATGAAGTAAGCTGTAAGTGAAGGCTGATTACACAGCATAATTTACATTTAAAATTTGGACAGAAAAAAAGGAACCGGCCATTAAGAAGAATATCACTGAAGTTGACAGACATATTTTGGACATGTAACTGATATAAACACCCACCGACAGATTTCTTCACATATTTCTCCACAGCTAAGAACATACATTTCCCCGACAGGACATGAAATTATTGGGTAATATTTTAGGTTAAAATCGTAATGGAGCGAATGAGTTCATAAAATAGCTTTTCAAACTACACACATGCAAAAACAGGGAATGCCGCAAAAAGGGGCACAAAGGTATGGTGAAGGCGCCGTACGCCGACACTTGTGCAGTACCGGTATTTTACAGTGATGAAGGTGATGACTCAAGTAGTTAATCATTGTATTCTCAGCGGCCAGATGCCTCAAGATGCAGTTGGCGGTCAGTTTGATAAGGTATATAAGGAGATGGTGACTATAGCTTGTTCTCTCAAAGTACGTAACATGGCAATGCGCAATAATGTGTAATAATCAAAAAATCTAATTACTTGTATTATTTTACTCCAATCAGTTCCATCAAATGGGAAAATTAAGTGCCTTCTGTTACGGTCGTGCGATCATGTGAACTTGCCCTGTATGTTCATGTCGGGGAAACGTCTTGTCGCGGAAACGTCCAGCGACCACGTAAACCTGGTTACTAGGCCGCCAAAAAAGTAAATTCTAACCAACTTTACAC
>Ga0209780_1003320_pt1 | contig 11939 bp, 4 predicted proteins | sample WorMetexBAHAMAS2_FD_187384 | JGI IMG/M metagenome (GOLD analysis project Ga0209780, IMG submission 187384) | Marine gutless worms symbiont microbial communities from Max Planck institute for Marine Microbiology, Germany - Inanidrilus exumae... | ecosystem: Host-associated > Annelida > Digestive... | reverse complement strand
TACATGCCTAGCTATCATCTTGATAGGAAGTCATATATGAGCTTTCGATTAGTACCAAAATCGTCTGCAGAGGGACCGCGCGACGCCACCGGTATATTATATAACTGCGAGGTGGAAATTCTGTAGGCTAGCAGATGCTAAAATTCAAGACTTCATGTGCAGTACTTGCCAATCTATCGTCTACTTGTTAAACGAAGTAGTTTGTCTCTTTTTCGGTATTTTAAAGTAGGCCTACGTGTGTGCGATATCGTCGTTAACAAGTTCACGTTCGCTATCTCATCTCCTGATGAGTTCTTGTTTTACATCTTGTCTTAATTGGCTGAAGTTGTTGCTGTGCTGGCTGGCACACCAATCTGCTCTTCCATTAGAGTCTGATGGTGGTTAGTGGATGAAGAAAGGGTGAAGCCATTGGGTGATTTGCCGTGGTTAGGGTCAGTGTTTATATTTTTTTCAGTGCTTTGGCATTGTCAATTTGGTCCTGCAGGGAATCTGGCCTTTAAAAAACGTGTGTCACTGTCTGCATAGTTCTCATTTCTGAAGCAGCGTGGCCGACGTTGAGTGTTGGTTGCTGTCGAAATGAGTGATAGAGTGATGCTTTCTTGACCACTGCAACTCGATGATGTGTGTTTATTATCAGATCTACTATAACATGTCTGTGACGTCATCAGACACCGCTGTGCTTAGTGACCCTACGGTCAACATACCGTCATCTGGGCCTGTACCATCTCAACCTTCAGGCCAGTGTTTACCTGCTTACTGACATCGTCTGCCAGACCTCTGTTGTTACTGCTATGTTATTTTAATGTTTTCTGTTTAAAACAAGTTGTCATTTGTCTGGAGTTCATTACCTGCTGCATAGAAAGCTGTCCGTGGGCGGCTAATTATTTCTGGTTCGCTATTATTAACATACTATCTGTTTACTCTGCAGTGTTTGTGGTGCACATACCTTGCACTGGGCTAGTGATGGGCGAAGTTGACGTGAAAATCTTCGTTAATTTGAATTTGTTCTCAACAACCAACACTTCATCGATTGAACTTCGACGCAGGAAAACTTGCCTGAGAGGTCCATCTCTACTTACTATACAACTTACACTGCTGTTTACTAGCTTTTTTGCTCTTGGACTTTGATGACATTGGGATATTTGATGACAGTGGGATATTTAACTACATAAGTAAGTCATTGGTGCAGATATGATACGGTTTATTATGTTCTTTATTGCTGGATAACGTACGTTATTTTTAATCTCACATTTCATTTGCTTGATTAAGACATGTCTGTGAAATAGAATTGCTTTGTTCTGTTGAGCTGACTGTTGCCCAGTAGACCATCACAAATTACATCTATGTTACTATTGTAATGTCAAGATGTATTAAAGTTCCAGTGTGTGAGGTGAATGGCAACACTGCTGTAGTCTGCCTCAGCACCGTGTTGGAAGGACGTTTGCCAGTGAAGAAGTCAGATTTGGTTTTATTTGGGTTTTCTGAGTGATATTTTAGTTACAGCAATGATTGTTTGGCATCATGACTCAGCCGTTTATTCGCTAGACTGGCCATAGTGACCCGCAAAGTATCAAACGTGGTGCTGAATCATACCCAGTCGGTGCTGTGTACAGGTGATTTGTCACAGAACATAGAGACTGGTGTGTATGATGACCGACTGTTGCTAGGCAACTGGGTTGATTCGGCAGCGAATGTCCGGCCTTCGTTGCAGTCCTGTGAGTCAGATGCTTGTTACTCACTGCTAGTGATGGTCAATAAATAATAAATGTTTATTATTTACAGTCATAACACTGTTATAATATCAGTTACTACTGGCCTGCTTAATGGGCCAGTATTGTTTTGCTCGCTATTGTCTGTCATCGTCATCTGTCGTTGTGTGTAACGCTGCCGGCAGGCGGGCCTACTGCCGGGCGCATGGGCGGTCGGCCACCGGCGGACCGGGTGCGTGGGCAGTCAGACGGCTGACACTGCACGGCGGGCCAGTACGGTTACGTCTTGTTAGGGTGACACCTTGTTACTACTGTTTGTTGGAGTAGATGAAGTGTTGTTGTTAAATGTCTCACATTCAGTACATTGTCAGTAGCTGTGGACTCACTTCAGCCGTGAAGAATTCGGCTCACTGAGTCGTGGTGATGTCAGGAAAGGAATTTGAGTTCTGTTGTTTCAATTATCCTCACACTCAAGTTGGCAACTGTCTGATGATTGAATCCGCGTGGGTCCGGGGTACCCCCTTTCCACCTTTGCTTTTTCCTTGTCCATTCACTTCCTCATCTTTGGCTCTTTTTTACTTTTCCCTTTTTCCCTTTTCTCATCCACTTTACCTATTTTATTCTATTGTCCATCCGATCCCTTTCTACCAGAATCGTCCCACTCCGTTTCCAGGCCGGAGGTCATGGGAGACGACCAAACCTTAGTTTGTTTTGTTCATTTTGTGTTATCTGTACTGCTTAGTTACGATTTATTCTGGTGTTTTGTTGTATTTGGTTTAGTTTAGTCATGCGGTGTGATAGTTGTCTTCCCCTGTTGTAGGCGCTAGCATAATAATTTAAATGAGCCTCTCGATCTCTTTCCCTTTTTGGGTGGCTGTTAAACAAAAAGGCGGCCAGGGTTGAGGTTAATATATCGCTGGCCTTCCTTCACTGGGTAGGGATAGCTCTCCACCCCTGACCGTTTGTCTCTGATATAGCCAGCCATATTTGTGCTGAAAGGGGACGTTAAACTTCAACTAACTAACTTGCTGTGTGATGATTGACGTGTGTTTAGCCGTAGACTCAACACAGTCTGACTCTAGCCTTGTCTTCTACGTGTCTGTCAGCGGCGTCTGTTGCACAATCGTCCTGACAGCGTTGTTCGTTTTCATCTGCTATGTGAGATCGCGATCTCGACCTCCGACGTCTCGCCGTCTTAGGTGATAATGTTGATAATGTTGGGGTCGTTTCTGTTGCTGCCTGCATGCGGCCGGGGCTGATTAGGAACTAATGCATTTCAGTTAGGCAGAAAACGCAGTCGTGAGTTTTCTTCCGTAGGGTTACCTGCACTGTGTCTGTGATAGTAGTAATAATAATTATTGTTGTTATGGTTGATGTGGCTGAATTTTGAACATTTTGTGTGGTATTCGCGTGACTGTCAGAATGTAGTGGAGATGTCTGTGTAGCTGAATGATGATAGAAAAAAAACTGGTTATTTGGGTGCCGTGAAATTGATGTAAGACGTAGAGACTGTCACTTGATGGTGTTGCTGATGTTGGTGACAGTGAAACGAGCAATGTGAGTCGGGTGTCAGTGGAACGTCGCTACTGTCAGCGCACAGACACGCCCAGCAGGAGTCTGGCTTCAGGTCACCAGATGTCATGTTGACGATGTTGATAACAACGTTGTTAAAAATAGACTGAAATTTGAACGTATTTTTGCTTTGCCGTCGCCGTGTATTTACGACTTTATAGCGTCGTTGAGATGGAGCGTGAGTTGGAAAGCACACGCGGATTGTAATGTCGACTGTTTTATTGAACCTGAAGGTCAGAATCCGTCATGTAGACAGCACGTGTGGAAATATTTCACATACGGTGCAAGCAAGTGACGTTGTTACTACAAAACACTAACAGGAAACTGCTAATATGTCAGTTAGTGGCCGTGCTGATGACTGGAGCTACCTTGAAGTTCCTTTACCTGTTGCAGGCTGTTTTCAAGTGTGATTTTTTGTAGAGTTTGGCAGCAGTTGACAGGATTTCAACTTATGTAGCGCGTTACACAGTCCCAATCTCTTTATGATAGCTGTGCTCATTATTAGGTTGACTCCTACGAGTCGACCTAATAAAGTGGGTCTCAAATGTTTGTCCGCCCGTCTGTCCACAGAAAGTTTCTTCGATTTCAATGAAATTTGGTGTGTATGTAGAGGTTGACCTAAAAACCAGTGAATAGTGATGCGTGACGGTATGCAGTATGACCCGATCCAAGGTCGAGGTCAAGGTTATGAGCTCTTGAAAGTCGGAAATTCGGCCATTTTCAAAGGCTATCTTCTCCCCCATTTATAATGGGGGCTGGCAAATGACCACGGATTCTTAAATTAGGGCACAATACCTAAAACGGATTTTTGATTTTTTGTCTTAGTTTTTGTGTCACGTGACTTTGAAGTTGGCAGTAAGTAGGAGTCGACCGCCAGTCCCATACGGGGCTGATTTTTATCATTACTATTACTACTACAATTAGTACGCTAGTGAGTGTGGTGTTGTAGGTCGTCAGTCGGTGTGCTGTTCTGATGTACTTACGGTGGATGTTCGTCAGTGTGCAAGAGATCTCGCTGTTCCACGCAGCTCAGTCAAACTTGTCACTGTCCTGCTTGAAGGTAAAACTGTCGATGTTTGTCAGTGTGACAGTTGTGTGGGCGTGGCCAGTGACAGGTGTCAATTCACTACTCATGCTATCCATCACTGCGTGAGTCTTTCACTCGGCCTGACCTTCTCACCCTCACCATCTGCTGCCTCCTCTTTCACACACTATTACGTCTTCCAGGCTGAACGGTTTATGTCATAATGTTTTAAGTTTTTAAACGCAAGTTCTGCTTCTACTGAGTCGGTCTTGGGGCAGGAAGTAAACGATTTGCTGACAAGGTATGTGGATGAAGCAGTGGATGGTGGTAGGACTTTGAAACACTGCTCTAGCATTCGGTTGATTAGGATTTAACAGGTCTGTATTTTATTAAGTATGTAAGAATCACTGGTTTATATCATATACTAGCTCACCACTTCTGGGTGGTCCGTTAAACAGCTTTGTTGTTGTTTGATGTTAAGTGCACAGTGACCTACATTGTGAGCTGCTGATTGGTCTGTTGATGTCACAGGCACATTTGGCCGACTGTACTACGGCACACTGCTGACCCAGGAGGACGACACTCCGGCAGATCGACCTGTCTTTGTGAAAACTGTCACCGGTAAAACTTGAGTCTGTTGTATACAGGGTTGACCAGAAAACAGGTCTTTAATAAACGAGACTCTGTACTAACAGAATTCATTTTAAGCGTATTATCACCCACTGAAATGAGTAGAGACTCGATGCATATTGATGAGAAAAACGACTTAACCGAGCGTCCATTATAATGAAGTTTTACTGTAATAGAAGCGGGTTATTATTAGCTATTAGGGCTGATTGCAAACCAACTTGTGATAGCACCGAACTAAGCAGCTTATCAGAGTAGAGTTTGACTGTGACCTACAGGTTCATCCTCGTTATTCTGCCACACGTTAATCCGCCAAATTCGCTAATCTGCCAAAACTGCACAGAATGAATTCATTCCCACGTTCAGACCACTCATTAATCCGCCGATTTGCCAAACCGCCAAAACGTTTTCAATAGCAGCCTATTTATTTACCACTCGTTAATCAGCCAAACTACACTACAGCCGTAATTATTTCCTGCTAAACTTCTGTTGAAACCCGCTGTCATTGGGCGGTTTTTTGCGTGCTGTTATTGTGCACCTTGGCAATGGACGTTCAAAAACTTTTGAAAGAAAGGGCCATGAAAAATTTCTGTCAGAGCAAAATAACCGGCTACTTTAATGCTCAGTAAATTGACTAAAATGATAAATAAATTTTATTTGAACTGGACATGCACTGATTTTTTGCAAGACCATTCAGTACCGTTTTACAACAGTGATATGATATTGTGTGGTGCATATAGGCTTACTCTGTACAGACACGAACACAATACACACCCTGCCCACAAAAGGCCTGTTTTCGTTAATCCGCCAAATTTTCAGAAAACGAATTATGGCGGATTAACGAGGGTGGACCTGTACACTGTAGTCACTGTCGTGTTGTCAATAATAGATGGCAGTCTGTAGCGATGTTGACATCTGATCGCACTGATGAGCGCTGTGTAGTGTTTGATTCATCCACATCAATTGACGTTGAGTCCTTGGTCGGCATCTGGTCGGACAAACATTTGCACACATCAGTTCTGAAGATAGCAGTGGAAAACAGGCGTTCACCAGCAGTGTGGCGGCTGTTAAAAAGTGTTAAACGTGTCTGTCTGTGTGTGTGTGTGTGTGTGATACAGGTATTAAACGTGTGTATGTGATACATCATACAGGTGTGTATATGTGATACAGGTGAGGCTCGTGCTGACCAGGTGGATACAGGTATTAAAGGTGTGTGTGTGTGTGTGACACATCATACAGGTGTGTGTATGTAATACAGGTGAGGCTCGTGCTGACCAGGTGGAGCTGATGCTGTGTGAAGGCTGCTTCACTCGTGGTCTCCATCACGCCAACATCAACAGCCTGATGGCAATGTGTTGTCACCATGACGACCCACCACTTCTTATCTACCCGTACCTGGACGAGGCCAACTTGAAGAAGTTCCTGCACAGGTGTAAAATATCTGACGTCGGCCTTAACCAGGTTTGACTACTGTAATACAATTCTGCTCGTAGTTGAACAGTTCTAGCTTAGTCAGCAGTTTGCGAAAACCAAAAAAAGAAACTTAACTGGGTAGAATGGAAGAACTTTGTTTAACACAGACATTACAGTTGCAGAGACAGACATCTTTTGCGGAGTTAGAATGGTGATAATTTCATTGCCTGTCGTGGGATTTGTCTTGATGATTGTTTTCTTAAAGATGCTGAGCTATTGATTGGTTGAGTGCAACGACAGTGTCTTGGTCTGTGAGATGGGAAGTTTGATTTGTGTCATTTGTGTAATGATGTTGTCTGTGTGATTGAATGATTATGCGTAGACACTCAACACTCAGCAGCTAGTCTTCATGGCTCTGCAGATCACTAAAGCCGTCCAGTACCTACATAGACATCACATCCTGCATAGAGATATTGCTACCAGGAACTGCGTGTAAGAAACATATTGATTTGTTTTTGACTCTGTGGTACATAGATAACATCACTCACGTGTCTTCTGTGTCATCTAGTTGCTGTCACGGGCAGTAAAACTTATGCTGCCACAGAATCGTCCGCTAGTTAACTGGTGATAGAGGTCGACCGATAAAACAGTTGTGTGTGTCAATGCTTTGACCCTGTGACCTACAGAAGCCTGCACCAGACACGCACTGCCCTAGATTCTTTGTGGAAATAAGCAGAGAGACATGATGAAGATGAAGAGAGCAGCATCAGCAGCCGGCTGACTGACGGTCATGTGGACGATGATTGTTTATCTGCATCTCTGAGTGTGAGTGTCTGTGTATGTTGATGGTGTCACCATAATGCACTGTTGGCCGATGCTAGTCATAAAGGTGGCGGATATTTTACAAGGTAGTGTGATGACATAAAGGTGGCGGATATTTTACAAGGTAGTGTGATGACACAGTGGCGTCTTTAACAGTCACTTTTTGCTGCAGAGTTTGACAGTGAAAAAAGTTTGAAGATCAGTCGGCATTTGGCAAAGTTGTGGACAAGAGTGTTATTGCACCGGCATTTAGAGTGACAGTCAGTTTTTTGACGCACCCTGTGTGTGTGTGTGTGTGTGTAGTGTGGACAGTGAGTTGTCAGTGCAGTTGACAGACAACGCATTGTCACGTGACCTTTTCCCACGTGACTACGACTGTCTGGGTGACAATGACAATAGGCCTGTCAAGTGGCTAGCCATTGAGGCACTCGTTGATCGCCGATTCTCTCCCGCCAGTGACACAGTCTGTACATCTGACACATATCTATGGTTTATGTCTATCTCTTTGCTGTTATACTGATTACTGTTTTCGTGTTTTTATAATGAATATTTGTTTAGCTGTATATACTGAAATTGTTTTTACAAATTTTTTACCGGTAACTTGATTAGAAGTAATAATAATGGCGGCGTGGTGTAGTGGTAACGGCGTTGGTCGTATCAACGAAGTTACTCTACGTCGAGCCCGGTTAGTACTGGGATGGGTGACGTGTCCAGGTTCAACTCCCGGAGGCGGCACTTTATTTCGGTATGTAACCAGCCACCCAAGGCTAACTCAGCCTTTCATCCTTTCGGGGTCGATAAATTGAGTAGTGAGCAACTTTATTGGATGTGTGCCGGTCGCGCCATCTGGTGAATGCTCACGAGGTTAAGCCGGTGCGGTTGATTCAGTCGCTGTGCGCCGTGTGTGGCAGCAATTTAGCCGGCTTAACCCTTCTGTATATAGTGCTGCCCTGCGTGGCGGCTGTTGTTTCCCGCCATGCGCGGCGGATGTTGTTCTGTGTTGACTGCGCGAAGTACAGACGTTTCGACGACAAAACGTTTCGACTACAGACGTTTCGACGACAAACCTGTTGATCGACAGACGTTTCGCCGACACGGGTCGGACGTTTCGACGTCCAAGGGTTGTCGTCGAAAAGTCCAAAATGTGTCGTCGAAACGTCTGTCGATCAACAGGTTTGTCGTCGAAACGTTTTGTCGTCGAAACGTCCGCACTCCGATTGCGCGGTTTGACATCAATCCTAATAAACCAACATTATTATTATTATTATAGTAAAGCTCTGTAGTTGTCAGTCTGTGTTTATCATGCCAGCTGCTGTATCTAGTGTGCTGGTTGCTAAGTGACTGCGTTATTTCGTGTGTGTGTTCTGCTGACGTTGAGATGATAACGTTGCAGTGGTCATTCGGTGTCACGCTCTGGGAGTTGATGACCCTTGGTCAACAGCCGTATGCAGATGTCGACCCATTTGAGATGGTGACCTACTTACTGCATGGCTATCGTATGCGTCAGCCGGTACACTGTCCCAATGAACTGTGAGTAGAGTCAGTCAGAGGTGTTGTGTGCATGTCTGTCTGTTTGTCTGTCTGTCTGTCTGTGAACTGATCTGATAAAGGTGCATTTGTACAAACTGAGGCAGAACAGTCTTTGTCATTTAGAAGTGAGTAGCTGATGTGACAGAGTGAAGAATATATAATGTTTATATATTTCATTGTGTGTGACGTCATTGTTGATGCTATAAATAGCTGTAGGAATGTCGTGAGGGCTACTGTACAAATTTCTAATTTTAGACGAGCGCAGCATTGCAGATGATTTATTGACGTGGATTGAGATTAAGATGAAAGTGAGAATGTTTTCATGCTGAGAGCAAATGACATGTACCCTCAGGACGAGACGACTGAGCCGTGCCTGAACGCGCTGTCGATGTGTCTACTATTAAACGTGGTGTTATGTCACTCATGGTTATTAGATGACGTCCTAGTATCAAGTCATCGCTCATTGACGACAGCAGGCACTTTCAGCTGATATTAACGACACTGACATTGCATTTCCAATAAATCAGAGTAAAACATTGGCGAGGTTTGGCAAGTGTGACGCTGGGATGACTGAGCTAATGACTGAGCGACTTGTACTACAGCTCTCTGACTGTGTGTGGTCTGTGACTGTGTGTGGTCTCCAGCGGTAGACTTGTACAGCTCTCTGACTGTGTGTGGTCTGCGTGTGCAGGTTTGCTCTAATGGCTTGCTGTTGGTCGGCAGCACCTGAAGAACGTCCCAAGTTTAGTCATCTCAACGTCTGCCTTCAAGACTTCTACACCACGCTCTCTCAGTTCGTCTGACCACGCCCACCTGTCTAGCCACGCCCACCGTACTGGCCACGCCCGCCGTGCTGGCCACGCCTACTGTTTGCTGCTGGTGACTACTGTTAACACGACCCTTAGTGATGGTGTTGGAGTCACAGCCCAGACTGATATTTTATCAGCATCCTCATATCATGGTTCATATCATGTGAAGACGTGGACGGATGCTGGTCGGATCAGGCGTTGATTGATCTGTTTGTATGTCAGCAGTTATCATCAGTCAGTGTTTCTAAGAACTGTTGCTAGAGACTTGAAACTTGGTCTCTTTTGATTTTCTGTTTCTTTACATGTTGAAGGGCTAACGACGTCTTTCTCAAATCAAATGCGTGTCTTGTAATATTACTGCAACAACAAAAACAGCCAACACTAAATATTCTGCTTCCGTCAATGCTACCGACAGCATTGCCCTCTGGGGAAATCCCAGTAAACTGGGGAAACCCCAGTATTTTGCCTCCACTCCATATTTTACCCGCCTCACTGCAGGAGGTCAGGGAATGGGACCCTAAAACATTAAATTGTACAAAGTTTTGGAACAAATTTCCCAACGGGGGCATATCTGTTGCGTGATTCTTTAGAAATTTTAGGTTTTGTGGATAACTCTATGTTGTTTTTATGATATTAATTTGATCACTTTTGCTCAAGGGATTTAGAAGTTAAGGGGTTGCATTTCCCCCATAATTTGATGCGCTAGCGGTGAAATTATAGAGCGGATGTGGAGAAGTGAGGGAGGGAGATATGACGTCCTCTGTCACCATGGCGACTGTGGTTGGTTGCGGAGTTTGCAGGGGGGGAGTCTGATGTTTTTGTCTGTCACACTTTTGAATGTTCCAGTTTGTGTTAACGTTTAACTTAGAAAACGTGTTGATTGATGTCATAGGATAACTGGAGAAAGTTTGTAGTTGGCATAGAATATCAAACGACTGTGCTGCCTCGTCAGCAGGTCTTTGGTTCTTTGTGCTCAGGTAGACAGACAGATAGAGAGACAGACAGGCAGAGGGGTAGAGAGATATATGGTTCGGTTTTCTGGCAGAGAACACTGTTCTGTTTGTTACTTATTTATTGGCCGTGTTCTCATACTGACTGTTTCTGTTTATATGTTGACTGACGTGTGTCTTGTAGCAGGTGCCGTGAGATGTCGTCATGGTGGACGCTGACAGTTGCTGATGCTGGCAGTCACAGATGCAGAGTTTTTTATTTTTCGTGGGACTCCGACTCCGGGTTTTAAGAAAATTGGGACTCCGACTCCGACTTAAAGTCGGACACCGACTCCTAAACTTGTGCGATTGTGACAGTGTACTGAGTGAATGATGCAGACAGACAAATTCTCAAGATTTACAAATAAATGATAATCCCATATTATCACGAAGTTATTTCAACCTCATTTCAGTCATAGCATGCTGTAAAACGGTGCACAATATTATACAAACGAAATTAACATTACCAGTATGTGTCCAGTCCAGTTGCACAAAAATTATACGGCACTGCAACAAATACATAAAAGTCTAAAAGCACTCCTCTTTTTGGCAGGACTCTGACTCTGGGCTAGAATCTAGCTTCGGACTCCGCACGGCTGTTGTGAGCCCATTGTGTTGTTTGCAGCGTTAGAACAAATCCGACTGACTGATCACGTGACTCAGCCTTTGATTGACAACGTTTGTGTAGTTTATGTTACGTTTAAGTCGCCGTTATGTTAAACGAACCTCTGAACAGTGCGTTAACTTATACCTCTCAGTGTTATTTTAGTAACAGTAACTTATACCTGTCAGTGTTATTTTATTTATGCCAAGTTTAGCGATGCTGTCAAAATCTGCCAGTGTCTTTCTCAGTTACTTACTGTTTCTTTTCGTATTTTTCATCGTGTCTGTCATTTCTCTAATCGTTTGAAGTGCGTGTAATTTTCGGTTCAGCAAGTCGGCTGATGTGACAGTTGTCCGGCAGATGGCAGCTATGGATCACGTGATCCAATCTTTAATTTGTACGCCTTCAGCCAATTGTCTACTGCATCATTTTCATTATTAATAACAGAAGAAAAACGTTATACTCTATGGCGTTGTCTTAAACTGTACTAAATATAACGCAAAATTTTATCTTGTGAGCTTTTAAGGTCAGACCCTACAACCTGGATAGTAGGCCTAATGCTACATAGCGAATGACCAAGCTTTCTGAGAGTCAGCGTGTATCTGATGATGGCGCTGCTGCGGCTGCTTCCAGCTTGAGCGTCACAGCATGATTTAGTTGAGCGTTCCACACAGCTTATCACTATCTGTCAATCAAAACCAAAAACAAACCGTATCTCGAGAGATGGTTTGTTGTCCCAGCTTGAGTTCATAGTGTGACATTTTTTTGCATTTCTGATTTGAAATATTTAATAAAGGTAAGAGTTTAATTAAATTTGCTAATTACTAAAATGTATTATTA
>Ga0209780_1003319_pt1 | contig 11940 bp, 8 predicted proteins | sample WorMetexBAHAMAS2_FD_187384 | JGI IMG/M metagenome (GOLD analysis project Ga0209780, IMG submission 187384) | Marine gutless worms symbiont microbial communities from Max Planck institute for Marine Microbiology, Germany - Inanidrilus exumae... | ecosystem: Host-associated > Annelida > Digestive... | reverse complement strand
GGGGTGTCGATTCTGTGGGGGGTCGAAAATTGCCCTTTCCCATTGACAAAGCCAGTGGCCGTTAACACAGGGCTAGCGCTACCGCGCAGCCTGTGATCAATTAAATTTCCTCGGTGTGAAAATCTCAATGCAATTTTCAGACATATTTTCATCAATTTCAATAACTCTCTAAGTTCTAACAGATACTAATAGCAGTAATGTTTATTTAAGAAAAACAAAACAAGTTTCTGTCTCGGTGCCGTTGTGCCGCATATCAATATTATGTAAATATTGAAGTCATTTCTGAATTCCGTAACGCCGCCACATTGATGACAATCTTTGTGCTGAACTGCTTCATCTTACAGTTTGGCAGTAGCCTATTACACAGCGAACAAAGTATCGCCCTAACGGGACGTAACACTACTGGCCCGCCGTGCAGCCGTGGAGCAATAATTATACTGGAGGCGGCATGACATGATCATCGCCTGGCCTGCGCGGGTGAAACCGCCTGCGGGACCGCCGTGGAGTGTTACAAACGACGACAGACGACGACAGACGACAGCGACCGTTGCTAGTCTGGCCCCCTACACTATGTTGGTTGGTTGCGTGGCTCAGTGGTAGAACTTCGGTCTTCGGCCGGCGTACTTTCTCTGTCCTGCGCTCGACCTATAGCTGACGGGTGACCACTTATGTGGGTAAACCGTCCGCTATGGGTCAACCAACCAGGCCAACTCAGCTTTTCATCCCTTCGGGGTCGATAGATGAGTAGTAAGCTGCAATTAGATGTCTCTTACCTCAGTTAGAGGTGGCGCCATCTGGTGAACGCATACGAAGGAAAGGCAGGCATGGTGTATTTGCAGGTAAAACTGTGTGATCCATGCCTGAGCGCTTTGAGATATACATAGTATATAAAAGGCGCTATATAAATACGCTTCCTTTCCTTTTCTATTTTTATGTGTAGGCGGGCCAGTAATAATTGATGATGATGATGACGAAATGATGATTCAATATTATCAACAATCAAAAGCCTGTTGCCGTGATATTTGACGCACTGTATCCAGATGTCTGTGGCTACTGAACGCATGAATATGTTAATCAACCTCACCGTACTCACCGTAGTTATGTTCCTACACTACTTGAGACTACGCTAACGTCCTAGAAAGTTATACTCTCTTACATTCATAAATGTTTATGGCTGTAAAATGAAACCGGTTTATGTGCTGTGCAGGGATCTAAAAGTCTTATAGTAAGTGTTCGACGTGTTGTCCTTTGCTTTTACACGCGCACGCTGCCGTGCTCTTGCCTCTATTTCACTGCTTTAGCGACTACTCTATGTAGAAGAGTGGCTTGCGTCTTGAAACGTAAAGACCTCTGCTTCAAGTCATCACTATCTCCAACGAGCAACCCGTAGGCTTCTGTATTTGCCTCAGAAACACATCCTGTCCTCACCTGATTCAAGTCGGGACTGTCTGGCAGCAACAAATCCGGCGACTTGAACTTTGGCATTTCCTGACGGAGCAGCTGAAATCTTCGTAGCGCGATGTGCAGGTGCACTATCTTGCTGCAAAACGAAACCGTTTCTCGCATCGCATCGGATACGATACGATACGATACGGTAGATTTACGTGCGCTCAAAAGCTAACGAGATGGTTAGCTTCATCTAGCGCACAACACAGAAAGGAAAAATAAGGAAACGTATGCGATGTGTTCGTTGATTCTGAGCCTCGGTATGTAACCAAACCACCCTGGCCAACTCAGCCTCCTACCCTCTGTGGGATGAGAAATGAGTACCGGCCAAAGTGCGGTGATGCGCTGCGCCTGGGAAGTAAAAGGCAGGATAAACGTGTGGGTGGCATGTAAAACTGTGCGATCCATCTGCAACGCGTGCCATTCTGAGCGCTTTAGAGGTGAGTATACTCGCGAAAGGCGCTATACAAATGTCCTGTTTTAATCCCAGTACGAAAGAGGAAAATTGCGGGCAGTTCAAGCTAATTAACAGACGGCCACTTTGAAATCAATGTAAGAAACGGAAAACTTCATGCCTGACTAACATTCGTGTCTTAACCTATAAACTCAACGGATCTGCATCAGTCCTGGGAACGCCCTGTAGCAAAAATAGAGACATGCATGCCCACTGTATTCCACTCTCTGGCGACGCCACTGTGTAGTATAGGAAAACAACTATATACGGTGAAATTGGAAATTGAGCAGCACGCATTTAGTGGATGCTAGCATCTTGATGCTGTCCGTCACAGCACACCGCATCACCGCACTTTGGCCGGTACTCATTTCCCGCCCCAGCCCAGGGTGGTTTGGTTCAAATCCCAGCCGGTCCGCTGTCACGTAACATAGGTCAACTCAGCCTTGCATCCCCCGGGGTTTCTAAATCGAGTACCTGCTTCGGTTGTAAGGGCGGCAGGTAACACCGTGTGATCCCATATGGCATGTGAGTTTCCCATAGTGGTGAAGAGATAAGTTGATGCTAACTGCTATACACTGTTTACTTTACTTCTACTTTGCTTACAGCTGTAGACGATACTGAACGTTGCCAATTGGATTTTTTTGACACATGATGTGTAATTACTAATTGCAATGGTGACATTAGTGATAATTTCACCTTTAACTGAGCACGGAACTCTGCGACATTAACCCACAGCTGTAATAAGAAGGTCGAGACTGATACTCCGTTAATGACTACCGCGTTTGTTACTGTTTTGACACTTCCACATTAGTCCTGCCACGTGAATCTATCACATCACCACCACCGCCACCAGCATCATCATTTGGGAATTCCTAGTGCTTCTCTTACAAATAATAAGTAGGTGCTTAACTTGCACGAAGCTAAGTTAATGGTTTTAAGAATGACTAAAAGGAAAGTTCTGTTTCCCGTAGTGTTCAGAAGTGTTCTGGAGTTGTTACGGAGTGCTTGTATGCATAGCAACTGCTTACGAAGGTTAAAGGCTGTAGGTTAATAGAAAGTAGCCACTTTTAAATCATTCGTTAATGTTTGTGGTAAATGGTCAAAAACTGGCCAGTTTAGAATTACATTGTCATGACGACCGAGGTACCTGTAAAACATTCCCAGTCTGGAACGCAATGACACCGATACTCATCTGCTATGAATGAATGAATTTATTTACTTGACATACAAATAACAATATCAGTCAAGCAGGAACGCCGTGGCACGATAACTGCGTGCACTTACCGGTGTACTGAGCAACAGTTAGGCATACACAACTTCGAGTAAGTGACTAAAGCAAGCATTACAAATAAAAACTGTTTAGCTAAAAACATACAAAAATACAAACACCTACACTAAACGTTACGAACAACTAGTTAGACAGTTCAATCATTACTACAATGTAAAAACTGCGTGAGATCAATTGAATATACTGTTCGTCTAAAAGCCGCCAGCGATGAAAAATCTGTGTTAGCCGGGAGTGAGTTCCATACTGGCAATACTCTACAAGACAAAAAATTTTGAATGACAAAATAATCTAAAAGTCGGTTCTGTTATTTGATTTTGGGAGACCAAAATGCCACAAAAATAAACGTGTTAACTTTTCCCTATATGAGGTGATCGTTTTTTTTCATGATGCTATTTTGTGTTGCCGCTATCTATAATCGCCTGTGTCGAACTTCGTGTCAAGCGGTTCGGGGATTTCGGCGCCCCACTGCAGCGCGCATAAATCTACCATTTCTTGTATCTTTTGCAATCGCGTGCGCAGACGTGCTGAGATGAGCTTTTGATCGCCCTTAGACGGCAGTTTCCGGTGGATAAGTGGTTATATTTGTCGTCATAATGAGCTTTTGATCGCCCTTAGACGGCAGTTTCCGGTGGATAAGTGGTTATATTTGTCGTCATACTCGTTAGACTGCAGCAAATTTTCAAACGCAGAACTGTTTTAATATAGCACGAATGGATGGCATTTCTGACAAGATGCTATTGTTTCTAGTTTGCGAGTCTTGAGTTTAGCCAAAGTCGAAAAGATTTGTCGGTGTGGCAGAACAGAAGAGCCAGTACCTCAGTAAACAAGCTCACCTGTCGCAGGACCGCGCGACGCGCTGTCAGTTGAAATCTTATAAACTGCTGCACAATGCACGAAAAATTCCATTTGAAAAAAGGCTTGCAATAGGTAGAGAGACGTAAAGGTCACTCAAGGTCATCCGAAATCGCCAAATATCGCTTTTTATTAGTAGTCTGTAGTAGCAACGTCTCTATCTTCCACCGTTTCCGATATATTACCACATTTACAGTGTGCGTGACTGCTTGTGACCGTGAGAAGTCATTTAATGTCGATAACACAGTTGAAATTACAAGCCACGCGCGCTTTTTGATTCATGTGTAAACATATCGTACATAATATATGATATATTACTGTGGTATGGGAAGGATAACACTTGATATAGACTACCTGTGTACAAAATGTGATAAATGTGGCTTCGACATGTCAAGATATATGATCGGAGCCGCCGAAATTTTACAAGAAGCTCAGCTATCGTAGAAGGACAGCGCGACACGGAATGTCAGTCAAAATCTTACAGCACCAAATTTGAAGTGCCTAGCTTCACCCATTCCAAATATATGACTGGGCCCATTTTTAAAAAATGAGTCACATGACCCTGGCCACGCCCATTAAGGGATAATTTGTCATCCCATGGCTAGCACTTAATATAGACTAACGGTGTACAAAATTGGATGGCTAGCTTTAGCCATTTTAGATATATGATTTTAGGGTTACTCAAAGTAATTGGAAATAGCACCATTTGATAGAGTGCATACAAGTTACTATTAGCGTCCTATAGTTCCATAGTAACTATGTCTCTAACCTACACTCTTTCTGAGATATATTGTGATATTGGTCAAATAACTGCGTTGTTTAACCTACCTATCTGTATTTGGCGCTCCCGTTGGGTGTGCGCCCGTTAGAATTTCACCAAAGACTTTGGCTTTAGAAGACTAGAGTCCCTGGGATATTGTATGACGTTATTTATGTGATCCTTTATTTAGCCACGTTGCAACAATTCTGACTTGTGTGGGACAAACGGACAGACATCATATACTGCGCTAGCAGGCGCGGTAAAAGCGAGTGATGTTCGAAAAGCAGAATTTGCTTTATCTCGCTGAATCAATAATCCGTGTGTGTAGATTCTTGCATCTAGGTAATAAGAGGGCGGAACTGCTGGTGAAGATGTCAACGAACAGCGGAGCACTTTGGAGCAATATCACGCCAGTGTGCACCGTTATTGACAGCAGTGAACTAGCATCTGCATCACTAGACACTGCTGCTGTTGCTGATGCTGCGTCGTCGACGACGATAGCACATTTCTATGCATGAAAACTCGGGAACGCGCTGTTCTCATTTGCACACACACACACACACGGAGAGAGAGAGAGGGACGGTCGATGACGACCATGATGATGATGATGATGATGATGAATCACGTGACACACATCCGGGCAGTTGGACGTAGGCGCCGACGTCGAAATGACGTCGTAATAGAGCAGTGGCGGCAGCTATAGGCGCCTCGCTGGTCTGCTTGAGCTCGGGCGGCGGACTCGATAGAACCACGTCGGGTCAAACTGCTCCGCCGACGTTCGGCAGACCAGACCTCAAGCCACTGATGCACGGTCAAGGCCGTAACACTTTCAGGCGCGCTCAGTGACTTCAGATCAGCAAATGTTAGAGGGTTAGGGTCACAATGTCCGAAGTGTCATGCTCAGACCAAGCCGTGGTCACCAGTTGAGCGTTATAATTGCGTTGTTTGCTTCTTTATTAGCAAAAATTATCACTTCATTTCTTGGGGTCATGTATTTGACCCCATACTTTGTAACTGCTGCCACTAGGCGCGCTGTTGTCACTAATGTCTTTGGTTCTAGCACATTAGTACATAGATCTTAATATTTACAGTACCGCTTCTCTACCATATTTCTATAATTAGTCCGCCCGGCAGGCATGGCAACGCCGCCGGCGGGCTTATGTTTTACCGAAGATTTTTAAAACTGTTGCCCCTCTCATTCGACAACGGGTGCACGGATCTCAACGCGGATTGTTGTTTTAACACCGTCGATGAAAAAAATCATATGGTTAAAAATTTGGTGAACTTCGGTCAAGGGACTTTGCCATAGCAACCAATTTTTGGTGTGAAACAGCGACAAGTTGGCATGAAACGCCTTCACTGTTTGTGCTGACATTCGACAACTCATGGGAGGATCGCAATGAAGATTATTGCATTAGCACCGCCGTTGATGTCTCTACGTCTGGTAAAAATTTTGTGAACTTTGGTCCAGTAACGTCTAAGATGTTGTGGCGAATTTGCATAAAGTGGGTGGATGCGCATATGCAAAAATACGCACATTTGCGTTGTTTCCACCGGAGTCGATAGAGTGATCTTCACCAAAGTGTGAACAAATGCAGACCAATTAGTGGGCTTTTTTAACAGTGTATTCAAATTCTGACGGCTCGATCAAAGGACGTTGCTATGGTAACCGGTTTTTGGTGCGTGTTGGCGAAAATTGACCAGCGCCGTCTTCATTCTCTCCGCTGGCATTCGACAACTGTTGGGAGGATCGCAACAAGGATTATTGCATTAACACCGCCGATGATTCCTCTACGTCAGTTAAAAATATCGTGAACTTCGTGAACTTTCGAGATCATGAATACAACCTAATGTCCACTAACCTCTTAGATCCTGTGGCGCGTTTGCAAGGGGTGGGTGGGTGCACGTAGGTAAATACGCACGTTTGCGTTGTTTCCATCGGAGTTCCTGGATTGATGTCTATCAAACTTTCAGCAAATACAGAGCAGTTTGTGGGCTTTATAATATTGTATTGTAATTGCGACGGCTCGCTCAAGGGACGTTGCTATGGTAACTGATTTGTGGCGCGTGTCGACGAAAATTGATACACCCCGTCTTCATTGTGTGCACTTGCGTTCCACAACGGATGGAAGGATCGCAACGGGGATTGTTGTATTAACACCGCCGACGATCCGTCTATGCCTGCTAAAATTTCGTGAACGTTGGTCCAGTAACATCTAAGATTTTGTTGTGAGTTTGCATGGGGTGTGTGGGTGCATGGAGGCAAAAATGCGCACTGCATTGGTTTTAAAGGTCATTCGCTAGGTGGCACTAGCATAGCCATTCTGTAAGTAGGTAAGAAATGTACAGTCGAATTTGCGCACGCCGGGCGGGCTACATGTTGGCGCTACCCTGGACAGGAGGAACTGGTACCGTAGCAGAGAAAGATGACGCCTAACTCGCGTGACACACGTGTCATAAATCGACTCCGGTATATTCTGACGTCGTCTCTCGGCGTCAATTTCCGGACTGTGTGTCAGTGGTTTTCGGGTCGAGGCTGCCGCTGCTGCTGATGCTGGTTGCGGTGGCCGTGATGACGTGTGTGGAATAACGTTCGACCAGTCTAGTCACACGGCGTCGTGCCGCGCCAACTCATGTGTCACTGTCTTCAATACGGACCACTCCGTCGAGTCGACCAGTCCCGTCGTCCTTCACGGCTGGACTGCTGTAACTCACTGCCGTTTATTGACCGACAACGCCGCTGTCGTTGTTGCAAATAAAGCGTACGATTTCGTTCGACTGTAGCACGACCTTATGTGATAGGATACGATACGATATATTTACGTACGCTCAAAAGCTGACAAAATGGCCAGCTTAGTCTAGCGCACGGCACAGAAACAAAAAATAAGGAAGAACTAAAAAAACATTAGCTCAGAAGAAACGGTGCAGGCAAAGATCCGTGAAGGCAATCCGGGAGGAAGAAGTGGAACTACGGGGGATAGGATTTGTGTGGACGGAAATGGACAATTCCCATCTTCTCACGTTTATGGACTTCGTGGACAATTCTTCTGAAGAAAATATACGAAGGCAAACATCCAGTGGGTGAGAATTTCCGATGTTGTGTAAGCCCTTTCGGTATATGTAACTAAACTATGTGCAGAATGTGCTTGATTACCAACGCCGACGGCATGAAATTGCGGTATATATGATTGTTCATATGATGTTCCTATGTCTACTCCAGATCACTTTCAAAATTTAAGCAACTCTTCTCCGATCAATGATTAACTTATTCTTCAGATGTCATGAAAACCTACCTGTGAATTTCTTAATTATTCTGTTCAGACACAAACAAACAAACAAACGGCGGTGAATACATAACCTCCGCCAAAACCGCGGCGGAAGTAATTACAGAACGCGCGCAATGTTGCGATGAATTGCTGTCGCGTTGCGATCCACGGATCACGGCACGTGGTCGCCGGATGATGATGATGCAGGAGACACGACTGCAGATGCTGGATGAAGCCGTGCGGGCGGGAATTGTCATCGCAAACGGACGATATATTAACACGTCGACTGGTAGGAATCAAATAACGATGCGATTAGACGAGACTTTATTAGAGGGCGTCGCCGGGGGTCGAACGCTATCACACGTAGCTCTACACACACACCCATGTTTCTCTCAGTGGCGTTTCTGGCACTCAAAAAGTGGGGGCTATTTTGGGGCCAACATAAATGTGGGGGCAAAGACTCGAGGTGTATGCAAGGAGCAGTTTTACTGTAGTAAATTTACATGACTTGTGGAGTAACTACTCTCGTAGTATATAGCACGTTATAGGCCTGGGGGGCAACCTGAGGCAAGCCCAAATTCTGGGGGTATGGCGCTCTCTATCCCCCCCGTAGAAACGCCACTGGTTTCTGCCGTTCGGTTTGTACTTTTTATGTGCATTCCTGTGTTCGGACGGCTGATTCTGCCCGAGTACTGAAGTGACGCAGTAGAGGCATTTTTTCCGAGGCCGAGGCAGTAAGCTTACTGGTTGAGACAAGGCAAGGCAGCAAATGCTCAAGTTATGGGGTTTGTCTTGGCTGACCGCTAAACCATCACTCCGGGTTTTAAATGGCTTACCCATTAACCATATCATCCAAGGCGAGACCGAGGCAGTGAGGTCGAGAACGAGGCGAGGCAGAGGCAGTTATTCTGAGGCCGAGGCAAGACAATGAAATACCGAGGCAGCTGGCATGAGGCCAAGGCATCAACATTTTCTGCCTCGAGGCAGCCTCGAGGTGAGGCGTCTGCCTCGAGGACTACATCACTGGAGGACTGTCATCCGTCTATTAGGGACCTCCGGCGACGCTCTCCCGGACTGCCTTCACAGACTATTGCCCGGACCGTCTCTTCTGAGCTACTCGGTTTTTGTTTTTAGTTTTTCCTTATTTTTCGTTTCTGTGCCGCTAAATTAGGTTAGCCATCTCGTCAGCTTTTGAGCGCACGTAAATATACCGTATCGTATCGTAGTCTACGGTGTTACGTTACAGTAATTATGACAACAGGAGGCTCGTCTATCACCGAGAGACCGCGCGACGCTCTTTGTCAGACGAAACCTTGTCAACTGCTTCACAACTACGACAAGTCCGCATTTGAAAAGGATAGCAATGTGTGAATGACCGTGATGAATCACCCGGGATATAGGAAATAGCGCTATGAACACGTTTATTCGTCAAAAATGACAGAAAGGTTAAAAACAATGAAAAAAGTAAAAAAAAAGATTTTAAAATATAACATAACGGCTATGTCAAACAATCAAACTGCTCGTACGCAGCATTAACAGCCGCATGCCGCGGGTCAAACACACAACGCAGGCAGTCATCAGCAGAATAACAGTCATCATAGCGCAACCAAAATAGATCCGAAAGCAACGAATTAGTAGCATATAATAATTGAAAATAAAATTTAACTTTACATACCTTTAAAATATACTACAAGACTCAGTTTTCCTAGGCCATTAATGAAACTCTTGACGCTTTGACATCGATTAAAATCGAATACAGTCCGGTACATAGTATTCCAACATACATTCAAATCATTCTATTCTATTGACCGCATGTGATCACTGCCTATTAGTGGTCTATAGCAATAATTGGATTTTCGTTAAGATCTTTGGCGTCAGAAAACCAGAGTCCCGGGCTTATCATGCAGCGTTGATTGCGCGATAATGGTTTCAGCTGTTTCGATATAATATCCAGTTTGACGGACAAATGCACATACGGACACCAGGCATTATCTCGTTAGCATAGCGTCGTGCGGTGAAAACAGAAAGGAATTTATAAGTATGTCACAGGCGTGAGCTACATGGCGCTTACTTGCAGATGTGCTATTCTAGACAATAGTCTAGAGTTAGCCTGCTTGACTGCGGTGTGTGTGAGGATCGATTGCCAAGGGAAATCGACATTCCTCCTGCATATTTCCCCTCCCGACTATGTGCTGTAACGTCTCCATTCTGACGATTGTAATGGAAATACCCATACGGGATATATTTTCACGAGAAGCGAATTTCTGGCTTCCAAAGAGCATGAAAGTAAACAGTAAATCTCATCTAAATATGCATAATATTTGAATTAAATGATTAAAAATTCTTATTGCGTTATTTGTATAATAACTATCTTCACTTGAATGAGTGACCAGTAATCTAAGGCGACCATTGGTGATTATGCACTGGCCGTTTGTTGACGGGTTGGCACAGGAAACGGAACGCAGCCGCCTGGATATCCACCTAATTTTCTTTCCTCAGTTTTTTGCGACCGTTATACCCGCCCACGGCGTACACCAGTCGCTTCTTGCAATAGCTTTTCTCCGGAGACTCAAATCGCCATAAATTAATTACCAGTTTACGCAAACTATTTTCGTTACAACTAGTTTTAAACCCACGTGCCTCATAAACTGTCGCTCTTAGTAACGACTGGCCTTCTGAGCGTGAATATATAGGCATTATTGTGACCTCTGAAATCACTGTAATTCGACCCGGTCGCTTATCTCGGCACTTGCTGAGCTGTTGTTTAAAATGTGACAGCCCACACATTACAAGCCAGCATAACTCACATTAATACTACACGAAAGACAGACAGACCGACAGACAGACAGTCGCCTCGGACATGTACTCTCGGACATTTCCTGTATGGAAGTCTTGTCCGGGGGACGTGTTCTACTTCCAATTCCCAGAGCACTGAGAAGGGATAAATGGTTAAAGATGGCGGACGGCGCAATAACGTGAGTCTTTTTGACGCCTTTGACGTGACCACCTGACGTCAGAGCTGCATCAATGGCTGACGCTGCGTTGAAAGGCGTCGCGGTGAGCTGCCCGGGTCTATTGTCGGTCGTCTCCGCGCTGAGACGGAGAGAATATCTGTCGTCGGGAAGGTCGCGAGAGTCGTGACATGGCGTACTAGAACCTGCTCGTGTCCGCACGTCCGACTGGCGGCCAATTAGCCGTCGCCGGCGCCGCAGCATAGGGGCGACGTCATTACCTGACTTCAGAGCCAGACGCAGACGCAAATGAAAGGGCCGCGAACGAGCAAGGCGCGTGTTCGCCGCTGTGAACCGACAGTAGAATCCAATACGTTGCCAGCGTCTCATCTTGCCGTGTGCGCTGTCAGATTGCAGCTGCAAAAGAGATGCGGTGACGGACAGGTTGACTGTGAGGCGACCGTTCGGCGAAGCGATGTAGCGATGGTCTGATGCAGCAGACTCGCGCGTCCGACGTCACTGTTCGGTTTCCGCTTCGCGTGTCTCACATTTGCGAGGTTTTGTCGCTGCGATCGCTGCGTCAAATCGAACTTCATCTCGCTCAGTCGACCGTCACTAGCACGAAGCACGGAATTACTAACAGAAAAAAATGAAATGAACAAAGTAAATAAGATAAATCCAAAACATGTGACAGCGTCTATCGGAGAACGGTCAGTGTTTATAGATCCAGAAATCATTCGATGAATGGAAATTAGAAACACAGACGTAAATGAGGACCAAGACTCCAGTTCTGTGTTCAGAAATTTTTGCACGATAATCCCGTCACTTTTAGCGACTCGACTTGATTTTAATGTTGTGTTTTAATAAAACTCTACTAGTCGCACACGCAGTTTTCAACAAAGCGTATACATACATGTATATAT